>CEPR01060566.1_pt1 | contig 88976 bp, 77 predicted proteins | sample 530431 | NCBI WGS metagenome assembly CEPR01 (sample SAMEA2620078, study PRJEB7988) | marine metagenome | isolation source: saline water (ENVO:00002010), including
TTAAAAACTATACATCATGAAAAAACTTATGTTTATTTTAGCAGTACTTGCACTTGCAGCAAGTTGTACCCCAGAATCTTTAGGAACCGATGAGCAGCAACTCAAAAAATCAGAATATCAAATTCCGCCAAACGGATAAAAAAAGAACTTATATCAATGGGGTGTTGTTAACTATTTTTTTGGTAACAACACCCTTTTTATTTTATTTCTACAAGTTTGCGCCTGTGGATTCTGAAAGTTGGGACACCATCTTTGGAACCATATCTTCAGGCGGCTTTAACAACATACAAGTTTATCTTCACGCACTCGTTACCAAACTCACTTTTGTTCTATTAACAGGTATTTGGTTTTTAACCTCGAAAAATTGGTGGCGATATGCAATATTAATTCCTTTCACCCTGTTTTTATTTCAGCTATCTGGAGTTATTAATTTTAGGTTGGACTACATTGACGAATTTGACTTTTGGTATTCCCTGCCAATTATTCTCCCAATTTTAATTTTACTTGTTTATGTTTCATACGTAGCAAGCAAAAAAAGCGGAAGTTCAGATGAATTAAAACAAGAAGTGGACGACGAGATTAAAAAGTTGTTAAGCGACGATTTATAGGCAAATACCATCTTTCTCTTTTTACATAACTCTTAAAACCAAAAAAGCCTCATCATAAATGACAAGGCTTTTGTACTGAAGGCGGGACTTGAACCCCTCAATTTTGATCTTCTTCTATACACCCATAAATACTACAAATTATTAATAAAATCGACTTATCACTTATGAATAGGAAGCTTTGAGGTTTATAATGAAATTGAATAATATTTAATCGTGTCGGCTTAATGTTGACTAGATGTTGACTAAGTCATATTTTTTATTTATATTAAAGGTATGGCAACTATTAAATATCTACTTCAAAGTAAATCCGAAAATGCACCAATATATCTTAGACTTTCTTTAGGTCGTGAAAACACCATAAAAAGAAAAACTGGATTGACTATTAATCCTAAAGACTGGAGCAAAGCGACTGGCAAGCCAAAACAAACCTCAGCCAGAAACAAGAATACTTCTACTGAACTTGACAAATTATCTACGAAAATCTATGAAGATGTAAATGAAGCTTCTTCAAAAGGCAACACTATAAACGGAAATTGGCTACAGAGACGTATTGATATTCATTTTGAGCGTATCAACGAAAATAATCAAAGTGAGCTTGTTGCAGACGCTATTCAGGCTATAATAGATACGGCAGACGTAAGAAAGAACGGTACAGGCGGTGTTGGGCTATCTAAAAGCAGAGTAAACGCTTACAAGTCCCTAAAACGCATCTTTTCAGAATATCAAGATAGCAACAGTTTTAAGGTAAGAGAGATAAATGTAAAGTTTGCCAATGACTTTTTAAGATGGTTGCTTAACTCAAAGCAATATTCAAAATCGTATGCGGTTAAAAAAATTGCTGATCTAAAAACGGTTTGTAACAATGCTGAAAGTGAAGGGATCAAAACACATTCACAACTAAAAAATATTTCAACTGGAAAACCAAAAAATAAAACTGTTATTTACTTAAACCCTACTGAGCTTGAACAAATAGCAAATTCTGAAAAAATCAAAAGTGAGGCATTAAAAAATGCTCGTAAATGGTTATTGCTAGGTTGCGATATAGGTCAAAGAGGTGGCGACCTTTTAAAGATCAATGAGGATAATTTTGTTACTCGAAATGGATATGAAGTTATTGAATTAACCCAACAGAAAACAGGTAAACATATAGCTATTCCTGTACTAGAAACTACAAGGGAAATTTTAAAGACTGGCTTACCTTATAAGATCTCCATTCAGAAATTAAATGAATACTTGAAAGAGGTTTGCAAACTAGCAGAAATTGATGAAATGACAGAGGGCGGTGTTGTTGAGGTTACTAAAAAAGGAAAAGGGAATAAACACAAAAGAAAGAAATTTAGTACTTATCCAAAGCACGAACTAATAACATCTCACGTTTGCAGACGATCATTTGCAACAAATAAATACGGAAAACTACCTACATCCTTAATAATGCAAATAACCGCACACAGTACTGAAAAAATGTTTTTAAATTACATAGGTAAAAACAGTTTTGATTATGCTCAACAGATAGCAGACTTTTACATATTAGAGGATCAAAAAAATAAAAAAGAACCTCAGCTAAAAGTTGTTAAAAAAGCATCTAATCAATAACAATAGTTTTCTTACGTATTCAAATACTTTATTAAATTCACTTCCTTATTCAAAGTAGAATCTTTTAATGCATATTTTGCTGATATTTCATCAACAAGAGTTTTGTTTCTTTTCAATTTTCCTATAATCCTATAAGCTGTCTTTACGCTCAAATTATATTTCTCAGTAAGAACCTTATAATTTATACAATAATCATTTTTTTTATACTCAACGCATATCTTAAAATACTTGTGTAGACCTATTCGAGTATTATGAAATATAGTATTTCTAGTTGCTTCACATTTAAAAGCACAATTCTTACATATCAACTCAAAATTTGATCCGACATAAAACTCTTTGTAATTACATTTCGGACAAATGAAATCATTAGAATAGTTAATTAAGAAGAGTATTTCTCTACATCTTAAATCTTGTTTAGTTATATCCATTTTAAACTTACTGTGAATAAGTACTAATATATAAAAAACAAACAACTACTCTATATCTCATTATATCAACACAATACAATCATTTTAAACCTAGGAAACTAAAAAAATCATAAAACAGAAATTGAATGTGATCGTAGACTTTCAAAAGATTGAAAATCAATCTAAGCAATTAAAATTTATTAATTAAATGAAAAGTAACGATAAAACAATTCAATTTATTCAAGTAACTCCAGAACAACTACAAGAAACTATAATTGAAGGGGTTAAGAGCCAATTAGAAGAGTTGAAAAAGCATTTTGAACCCAAAGAACCTACTGAATATTTAACTAGGTCAGAAGTAAGCGAATTACTAAGGATAGATGAAAGCACGATTTATAACTGGAGAAAGAAAAAAACTATTACTGCATATCAAATTGGGGGGCGTGTATACTACAAACGCAAGGAAATAGAAAACGCAATGGAAAAGCTTCAATAAAATGGTTGATCTAATTAAAGCAAAATTCAAATCAAAAGATGTTCCCAATGATATTGAAGAAAACAAATATTTAGAGTTCACTCGACCTCTCAGTACTAAGACAGGAGAGATAAAAAAAGAAGCTATTGCTAAATACAAAGGGCTAACATTTTCTTTAGACAGGTATGAAAACCTAACCATTATTGGATCAATCCATAAATACTCTAATTGTGGTAGGCATAACTTTAATGATTTCACTTTCAAGGATACTATTGAGGTTTTGAAAGATATTTCAAAAAAATTTAACCTTGACCTTTCTAAAGGGAAATTACAAAACTTAGAACTTGGTGTTAATCTTACGACTCCTATAAAAGCTACTAAAGTAGTTGAAGGTGTTCAGGTACACTTATCTAAAAAATTTAAGGATAACCCTATTAGAGGGGCTGTGTATAGGGAGGCAATCCATTCAAGGTATTACCTGAAAGCTTATAATAAGAGCCATCAATATAGAGGAAAAGGATATACAATTGATAAAGAGATATTTCGATGGGAAATTAAATACTGTAAAATGTTTTCTTTAAAGCAATTAGGTATATATAGTCTTGCTGATTTATACGATGCTAAAAAGTTACACTTAGCCTGTAATGCTTTAATAGATAAGTGGAGAAACACTATATTTTATGATCCAACTCTTAGATTAAATGAAGTAAGTAACCACGTTAAAACCACTAATATTTATCAATGGCAGAATCCTAATTGGTGGTTAGAACTATCTAAACAAAATAGAAAGAAGCATAAAGACAGAATGCATAAAATATTTAGAGAATCATCTGATAATATTAAAGAGGTTATTCTAAAAAAAATTAAAGATAAAATAAAAGCTTCTTTTCATAATCGTGTACCTATGACCCACCCTATAAAAAGCACTAATAGTTTACCATTTAACACCTTGTATATAGGGTTAAACAGTCAACTAACAAATACGTTTGCAGGTGTTAATGCTTGTCTATATAGAAAACCTAAAATTTCTGAAAGATTATGCGCTTAATAAATGGATATATTCCTATTTTTGGGAATTATTCCTATGAAGTACACATACTATTTTTCAGATCGTATAAGAAATGATGGCGTACCTAAACTTAATCAAGAACAGTTTAGACGTATGATGAATATAGTGTTTGTAGAAGGTATGTTAACCGCCTTCAGTCAGCCGTCAGTCGACAGAATTGATTTAATGCATAAAAGGTATAGAGATATAAAAAGTTTGAATGAACTTACTAATAGACTAAGACCTGAAATTCTTTATGATCAAATGAAAAGGTTGTCGGAAAAGAAATAATTTTTTTTATGGAAAATATAAATTCAATTCAATAAGCTAATAGTTTTTAGAAGTTCATTAAGTCTTATTAACTGCTATTATATTGTTTGTGACTTGTAGTATATCTTGTATATATATTGTACTATACCTTCTTTATCTTCTCTATTAATATTTAGTTTAATAAAAGTAATATGGTCAGATCACTATGTTTCTATATCTTTAATAATAGTCTTTAATTTATTAGTTAAATTACTAATACCAGTCTTATTGTAAATTTTAACAAGTTTTATTATAACAGTAACATCTGTGTAATGTATATTTGTATCGTAAAACAAATCATTTGTTAAATCATTAAGAGGAGCAATTCACCACAAATCACTCCTCAGTTTAACATCTACTACCTGCCTCTTTGGTCAGGAGGGTTAAAAACTACAGTAAAATAGCTTTGACAAGGCTTACAACTAATTCGATAATAAGCTTTATCGGTTTTTTATAGACGTAATACCACTTACGTCTTTTTTTAATATTACTCATTGAATGAGTATTTTAATTTCTCTCATTTAATAGGCGGAGAGTTTCACCTGTTCTTCCATACTGTTTGTTTTAAGTTGTACAATCTTCAAATTTCTAATTATTTTCAATACCTCATAAGACTTTAGTAATGTTTAATATCAAAAACCTCATTTAGCTAACTCTTGATACAAAGATAAGTAATAAAGTAGGACACTCATTTTCTAGTTATTAACAGTGTTTATAGTAAATTTTGCCGCTTTTTACCGTTCTTTTACTATTTTTTACTAGTATTCTTAGTTTTTGTTAACAGTAGATGAAACTTATAAATGCAAAAAAAGTTAATAAAGCAAAAGACAAGAAATTTATTTTCAAAGGTGTTTCTCTTTAAAAGGCATTTTCTAACCCTAAATAAATGCTGTTATCAGACTTTAGCGACTTAGTATTTTGACAGACGTTATTTAATTTAAAATCTCTTATATTTGATTTTATGACAGACAATAATATTAAATACTTAAAATACTTAGACGAGGTTTTAAGTTATTTAATCAATGAATGCCATAATTACACATCCAAATACGACGATGCCTTAACCTCAATTGGTGGTATTGATGTTTTTGAACGAATCTATTCTACAAATTTTGAAAAATTCCTCTCACAAGGTTATGACGCCTATATCTATAAAAACAAAACTAAATTAGAACTTGATTTTGCTCTTATATATTTGCGTGACGACGGATATATATTTTTTGATACTTTTCAAAATTTTCAAATAACATATAAGGGAATACTAAAGTCAACTTATGGTTTTGAAACAGAATATTTGGATAAAATTGAGGAAGTAAATCGTAAGTCAAGGCAACAGAAAAACACTTTTCTCCTTGATGTTTTCAAGGCACTTGCACCTTTAATTTCTTTTTTACTAGGACTATTTTCTTTTTGGTTAATACAAGGGTGTTAAATATAAATCTTTATATTTTACTCTCAATCTTATAAATAACCTTTTTGATTAATCAAACATTTTTTCAAAGTTTTGATTTATCGTTCTAAAACCAATTCTAAGCATCGGTCTATTTTTAATAGTTGTTTTCCTTAGTTTGTACGTAGCCGTCTTCAATTTGCTCTTTGAGACTTTCAAGGGTCATAACGGTTAATCCCTTACGCCTTATTCTAGCCTTGTCTTTTGCGCTTATTACGGGTTTCATAATATAGGATTTAATCAAATATAAGAATTGTTGACTATGGCTAAAGGAATGTGTCTAATTTAGACAGACCAAGTAAGTTTATCTAATTCTTAATTTTTAAGTGTTAGACACTGGTTTTTTAAAAATGTTGACTAAATGTTGGCTAGATTTAAAACAAGAAAACCGCAACGATCTATTAAATAGAAGGTTACGGTTTCTCTATGTACTGAAGGCGGGACTTGAACCCGCACGGACATTTCTGTCCATTGGATTTTAAGTCCAACGTGTCTACCAATTCCACCACTTCAGCATATTGGTATATTTTCTTTTAGTTTTTTAACTAGTAAAGATACTGAGCGAAAAACGGGATTCGAACCCGCGACCTCCACCTTGGCAAGGTGGCGCTCTACCAACTGAGCTATTTTCGCGTTTTTAAAGAACTACGCTTACTTATATAAGCGGATGCAAATTTAAAACTTTTACCCTAAAAGCAAAGCTATTTTTTAAAAATTTACACAGTTTTTTATTTCTTCATTTTTACCGACGCATTTCGTTGTAGCATGCGCTTTATTTCATTGAGCTTCATTAAAGCCTCTACTGGTGTAAGTGTGTCAATATCAATCTCTAATATTTCTTCACGTAATTCTTCTAATAACGGGTCGTCCAATTTAAAGAAACTCAACTGCATTTCATCTTTTGAAAGTTGTTTCATTTCTTCGGTTAATTCTTCTGAAGAATGTGAACGTTCCAACCGTTTTAGTATTTTATTTGACCGATTAATGACCGCTTGTGGCATCCCGGCCATTTTTGCTACGTGAATCCCAAAGCTGTGGTGCGAACCTCCTGGCACTAACTTCCGAAGAAAAAGAACATTGTCTTTTAGTTCTTTAACCGAAACATTATAGTTTTTAACCCGATCGAAAGTTTCGGTCATTTCGTTTAACTCGTGATAATGCGTAGCGAACAGGGTTTTTGCTCGTGATGGATGCTCGTGCAAATATTCACTAATTGCCCACGCAATGGAAATACCATCATAGGTACTAGTGCCACGACCAATTTCATCTAAAAGCACGAGACTTCTTTCTGAAATATTGTTCAAAATACTAGCGGTCTCGTTCATCTCGACCATAAAAGTACTTTCGCCCATCGAAATATTATCGCTCGCCCCTACCCGGGTGAAGATTTTATCCACACAGCCCATTCTCGCTGCTTTTGCAGGAACAAAACTTCCCATCTGAGCCAACAGAACAATAAGAGCTGTTTGTCTTAATATAGCCGACTTACCGCTCATATTGGGACCGGTAATCATTATTATTTGCTGGTTTTCCCGATCCAAAAACACATCATTAGCAATATATGGACTATCGGGTGGCAACTGCTGTTCAATAACAGGATGGCGACCTTCTTTAATATCTAGATCGAAGCTACCATCTAATAATGGACGCGTGTAATTATGTGTAGCTGCGTGTGCTGCAAACGAGCACAAACAGTCTAGCTTGGCTATTAATGTTGCATTTTGCTGTACAGAACCAATAAATTGCAACATCCACTCCACCAGTTTACCAAATAATTCTTGCTCCAGCACTAGAATTTTCTCCTCGGCGCCTAATATTTTAGCTTCGTATTCTTTTAATTCTTCGGTAATATAACGTTCAGCACTTACTAAGGTTTGCTTGCGTATCCACTCCTCGGGCACTTTATCTTTATGTGTATTCCGTACTTCTATATAATAGCCAAACACGTTGTTTGAAGCTATTTTTAAGGAGGTAATCCCCGTACGTTTTGCTTCGCGATTCAACATATCGTCCAGGTATTCTTTTCCTCCGTTTGCAATGTTTCGAAGCTCGTCAAGCTCTTTTGAAAACCCTTCAGCAATGGCACTTCCTTTTAAAATATTGACAGGTGCTTCTTCGATGAGTGTTTCTTTTATTTTTTTCCGAAGTAATTCGCAGTCATTTAATTGTTCACCAATTACTTGCATCGACTCATTCTCGGCTTGTAATGCTTCGGCTTTTATTGGGATAATTGCTTCCAATGAATTTTTAAGCTGAATCACTTCCCTCGGATTTATTTTCCCAGTTGCAACTTTAGAAATAAGGCGCTCTAAATCGCCCATTTTTTTTAAATGTTGTTGAGTTCGGGTTAAAACCTCTTTATTATCGAGCAAATAGCTCACCACTTCGTGACGGCGGTTAATAGCATCACTGTTTTTAAGCGGAAGTGCCATCCACCTTTTTAACATGCGTCCGCCCATAGGCGAAATGGTCTTGTCTATAACATCTAACAAGGTTACCGCATTTTGCTGATTGGAATGGTACAACTCTAAATTACGAATAGTAAATCGGTCCATCCACACATATTCTTCTTCTGCAATTCGCGCTATTTTGGTTATGTGCTGTAATTTATTGTGCCGTGTTTCATCTAAATAATGTAACGCAGCCCCAGCTGCAATAATGCCACTTTCTAGATGATCAATGCCAAAACCTTTTAAGTTTTTGGTATTAAAATGCTTATTTAAAGTTTCGGAAGCATAATCTATTTGAAACACCCAGTCTTCCAGATGAAAGGTGTGATATTGGTCGCCAAAAGCTTCTGAAAATCGCTTTCTTTTTTGCTTGCTGAAGAGAATTTCAGAAGGGTTAAAATTCTGAAGTAGCTTATCAATGTATTCCACATTCCCTTCCGAAGTTAAAAACTCCCCCGTGGAAACATCCAGAAAAGCAATCCCTATGTCCTTTTTTCCGTTTGAAGAAAAATGCAAAGCCGCTAAAAAATTATTGGACTTTGACTGTAAAATATCGTCGTTAAGTGCCACACCGGGTGTTACCAATTCGGTTACACCACGTTTTACTATGGTTTTTGTCTGCTTAGGGTCTTCCAGTTGATCACAAATAGCTACGCGACAACCCGCTTTTACCAATTTAGGTAAATACGTGTTTAAAGAATGATGCGGAAAACCTGCTAATTCGGTACGATCTCCCCCATTATTCCTGGCGGTTAGAGTAATATTTAAAATTTTGGCAGCTCGTACGGCATCTTCACCAAACGTTTCATAAAAATCGCCCACTCTAAACAATAACAACGCATCTGGATGCTTAGCTTTAATAGCATTGTACTGTTTCATCAAGGGAGTGACTTTCTTGGCCATAATTGTTTTATAAAATAGTATGTAAAAATAATAAATAGGCTTTGGTTTCCATAAAATTCAACCCTACAAGTTGTTGGGTTTTATTAACAAAGAATCAAAAATCTGAATAAGCGGAAAAGGGTTTTTATATTTCTTATTTTTACAAGAAAAAGAACGTTATGAAAAACCGAAAGCTTAAAAACAGCGAACTGGAACGAATCTCTCCTTCTGAATTTAAAGAAGCCGATAAAACACCGCTTATAATTATTCTAGACAATATTAGAAGTCTAAATAATATAGGTTCTGTATTCCGTACAGCTGATGCTTTTTTGGTGAAGAAAATTTACTTGTGCGGCATTACTGCAAAACCACCACATAAAGACATTCAAAAAACGGCCTTGGGTGCTACCGATAGTGTAGAGTGGGAATATGCTGAAAATACTACCGAAGTCATTGAAAAACTACAAAATGACGGTGTTTTTGTGGCATCCATAGAACAGGCAGAGCTTTCTGTTTCATTAGAAGATTTTTCACTTCAGAAAGAAATGACGTATGCTGTGGTCTTTGGCAATGAAGTAAAAGGCGTACAACAAAAAGTGGTTTCAGCAAGTGATGCGGTGATTGAAATTCCGCAGTACGGCACTAAACATTCTTTAAATATCTCGGTAAGTGTAGGGGTTGTTGTTTGGGATTTTTTCAGTAAACTGAAACAGTAATCGCCGGTGGTTTCGATACGTTCTGCTTTCAGCAGAACACTCAACCACCTCAATTTTAGCTTTTAAATTAACAATGCAAAACAAGTTGACTGAGCAGAGGTAGTTGAGAGTTTTACCTAGGGTAAAATGTACCGAGACCTCCGGCAACCGAAAGCCAAATCCTACCCAACTATCTGCTTTAAAATTGCCAAATAATCTTTTCGATTTTTTACGAAATCCAATTCGGAAATATCAATTATTTTAATGCTCTCGTCGTGTTGATTTTTTATAAACTCTAGGTAGCCATCATTTATCTTTTTCAGGTAATCCGCTTCAATACTTTGCTCATACTTTCTTCCTCGTTTCTTAATATTTTCCAGCAAACGCTCTGTGTTTTGGTACAGATAGATATACACATCTGGCTTAGGCAATTCTTTGTGCATTAAATGAAAGAGCTTTTTGTATAAAGCATATTCCTCTTCAGCTAAGGTAACTTTTGCGAAAATTAGTGATTTATAGGCATCATAATCTGCTATCACGCATTCTTTGAAAAGATCGAACTGTTTAATATCTTCCAGTAATTGCTGATACCGGTCTGCCAAAAAAGACATCTCTAACGGAAACGCATACCGTTGTTGGTCTTTATAAAATTTCGGTAAAAAGGGATTGTCCTTAAACCGTTCTAAAATCAGTTTTGCATTAAAATCGGTTGCCATCTGTGTGGCCAGACTGGTTTTTCCCGCACCAATATTTCCTTCAATTGCAATGTAATTAAAGGTTGAAATATCGTAATCGCTCTTTGGGTTTACCAACCATTTGGATTGTTTTTCCAACTGACTTGTATCTGTAGTTTCAGCTAAAAGTTTTATTATTTTTTTCTGAAAAATAGGGTGTTCCTTTTGTGCATCAATATCGGCCAGTGGTTGCAATACAAATTTTCTGTTATGCATTTCAGGATGTGGAACTGTAAGTTTACCACTCTCTTTTACAAAATCATCGATTAGCAAAATATCAATATCGATAGGCCTCGACGTGTACTCACCTACTATTTTTCGCTCTCGTCCCATTTTCAATTCAATAGAAAGAATGGCTTCTAATACCTTAGCAGGTGAAAGCAAGCTCTGAACGTGAATGGCACAATTTAAAAAATCATCGCCTTCAAAACCCATCGCCGGCGTTTTATAAACAGGGGAAATTTTAACAACAGCACCGATGTTTTCGTAAATTGAATCGATAGCCTGTTGCAGGTTTTCAAATTTATTACCTAGGTTACTTCCTAGGGATAAGTATATGTTTTGAAGTGGTTTGATGGGCTGTATGGTCTATTATAACAGAAATTGTAGTCTTACTAATTTAAGACGAAATTAAGGAAAAGAAAAATACCTACCATTATTTTTGTTGTTTTAAAGAAGTACGTGGAAATACAAAAACGCAAAGATCTTTTATCGGCACAGCGCATCTATTTGATTTTAGGCGCTTTATTTATTGCTTCATTGGTGGTTTCCAATTTAATATTCCAAAAGTTTTTTTATTGGGATTTTTTTGGAATCTACACCTTCGAAATTTCCGTAGGTATACTTCCCTACCCGATCACGTTTTTAATTACCGATATTATCAGTGAGGTCTACGGAAAGAAAAAGGCGAATCAAGTGGTTACTGCCGGAATTTTTGCTTCGTTCTTTTCCTTATTGATTATCTATACTTCGGCTGCTGTCCCAGCGACGGATTGGAGCCCGATAGACGATGCCCTTTTCGATAAAGTTTTTGGTGCCACCGCAATAGCAGTATTGGCATCGATGTTAGCGTATTTATTCGCACAATATATAGACATACAAATATTTCATTTTTGGAAACGTCTTACAAAAGGAAAACATTTATGGATACGAAATAACTTTTCAACCTTTTTCTCACAGTTTATAGACACATTCACAGTATTATTTTTACTGTGTAGCTTCGAAAAAATTGATTGGGCACTATTTGGCGGTCTATTGCTAAGCGGGTTTTTATTTAAAGTATTGGTCGCCGCCTGTGACACGCCCTTATTATACGCCTCAGTTTTTGCGCTACGGAAACGATTTGGACTGAAAATGGGCGAAGAAATTGAAATGTAATGAAGAAAAGAAAAAAGAATATAGAGGATAGAATATAGACTAAAGGTGGCTGAGTGATTTTAAGGCGAAAAAAGCATAATGAAGTAGTGAAACGATAAATCCATAAAACCGAAGCCACGAATACTAAATAAAGAAAATGGTGGCTGAGCGGAGTCGAAGCCACAAATTGATAAATACACTTATGAAAAAGTTTTTAAAAATAGCAGGAATTATAGTTGTTGTACTAGTTTTATTACTACTAGCAGCACCATTTTTATTTAAAGGCTCACTGGAAAAATTGTTGAAGAAAAACATCAACCAAAACTTAAACGCAACGGTTGAATGGAATGACATGGATTTAAGTTTATTTAGAAGTTTTCCAGATGCAGCTGTAGTAATTAAAGATTTTAGCGTAGTAAACAACGCACCTTTTGCAGGCGATACGTTGGCAAAGGGAAAATCCATCAAGCTAGATATGGGCATTACACAATTGTTTAAAAGCGGTGACGATCCAATCATTGTTGATGCCCTACAATTAAACGAAGCACTTATCAATATTAAAGTAGATTCCCTTGGCAACGCCAATTATGATATTGCCATAAAAGAAGATGCACCGGTAACGCAAAGCGAAACGGAAGCCACATCTAGCAATGAAGGATTTACATTCGATCTTCAACATTATGAGATTAATGATTCCCGCATTAATTATTTAGATGAAGCAACCAAGACATTCCTAACCTTAAAAGATGTCAACCACGAAGGAACTGGTGATTTTTCACTGGATGTTTCAGAATTGGAAACACAAACCAACGCATTGGTTTCCTTAAAAATTGAAGATGTTGAATACCTAAGTGACAATACGGTTTCGCTGGATGCAGATTTTCAAATGGATTTAAAAAATCAGAAATATACTTTTCTAGAAAACGAAGCCAAAATCAATGAACTTCCGCTTACGTTCGATGGGTTTTTTAAAGTAAATGAAACGAATAATGAAATCGATTTAACCTTTAAAACCCCTTCGTCTGACTTCAAAAACTTCTTGGCAGTCATCCCGAAAGAATACGTAAAAAACCTAGATGGCGTTACCACTACTGGAAATTTCACCGTAAATGGAATGCTAAAAGGTGTAATCGACGAAATGTACATCCCAAAAATGGATATTAGCGTACAGAGTGATAATGCTTCTTTTAAATACCCTGATTTACCAAAAGCTGTTCAAAACATTCATATCGATGCCGTTTTAAAAAACGAAACTGGGCTGGTGAAAGATACGTACCTAAATATTGGCGGTCTTACTTTTAAAATTGACAACGAAGTCTTTTCAGCAAACGGAAGTATTAAAAACCTAACTGAAAATGCTTTGGTAAATATGGCGCTTAAAGGAACCATTAATTTGGCGAATATTGAAAAAATAGTTCCTATTGAGATGGAACAAAACCTCAGCGGTGTTTTTAAAGCCGATGTTACCACCAATTTTGACATGCAATCTATCGAGAAAGAGCAATATCAGAATATTAAAAGTTCGGGTACCGCAAGCTTGTCAAACTTTAATTATAACGATGCCGCTTTTAAAAATGAATTAAAAATTACCAACGCCGATGTTTCCTTTACACCTGGAAATATTAAGCTAAATGATTTTAAAGCATCCACAGGACAAACCGATGTTTCGGCTACCGGGACGATGCAAAATTTAATCCCGTGGATTATGGCGAAGCAAGATTTAAAAGGAATCTTCAATGTGCAATCAAATACATTTGTGGTTGATGATTTTATGGCTTCGGAAACAGATAGTAAGGAAGCTGAAACTTCTTCTTCCGAAGAAAAAACAAACACACAAAATAAAGCTACAAAAGAGGCAATTAAAATTCCTGACTTTTTAGATGCTACACTTAACTTTTCAGCAAACAAAGTGGTGTATGACGATTTGAATTTAACCAATGTAAAAGGGGCTGCGACCATTAAAAATGAAACGGCTACACTTAGCAATGTCACTTCCAATATTTTTGGCGGAAATATAGCCTTTGGTGGAAATGTTTCAACAAAAACTGAAACACCAACCTTTGCAATGGATTTGGATTTAAGCAAAATAGACATTGAACAATCCTTCCAAGGTCTGGATATGCTTCAATACTTAGCGCCAATTGCTAAAGCTTTACAAGGTAACTTAAGCACCAAACTGAATTTAAACGGTGAGTTAACCAACGACTTTACCCCAAAACTTTCAACTTTAGCAGGTAACGCCGTGGCTCAGATTTTAACTGCAGAAGTGGACAAACAGCAAATGCCGCTGCTATCTAAATTAGGTGAAAAAGTTTCTTTTCTCAATATAGATAGATTGAGCTTACGTGATGTTAGCACTGTTTTAAAATTCAATAACGGAAATATTGAAGTGCAACCGTTCGATTTTGATGTAAAAGGAATTAATGTTGCCGTTAATGGTAGCCACGGACTAGATAAAAGTATTAACTACAATGCAAAACTAGATGTCCCCGGTAAATATTTAGGTGGTGATGTTTCTAAGCTACTAGCTAAATTGGATCCCGCAAATGCCGAAAATGTTTCGGTTTCTGTACCTATTGCTATTTCTGGAACACTTACCGACCCAGCAATATCAGTAGATACCAAAGCAGCTGTCACCGAACTTACCCAACGGTTAATTGAAAAGCAAAAACAAGAATTAAAAGACAAAGGGACCGATATTTTGGGAGATATTTTAGGTGGAGGAAACAAAAAAGATTCCACACAAACCCAAACACAACAAAATACCGGTAAGGTTGTGAAAGGTATATTGGGAGGTATTTTTGGCGGAAAAAAGAAAGATACAACCAATAAGGATAATTAATAAAGTTTGTTAGTTATCAAGTTCAATTCGACACATTGTTAACTGCTACTTTTAAGTTAGCTAAACTCAATTTGAAGTTTCGATGGTATATGATATAATAATGCTGTTAGTGTTTCTACTAACTGGTTTTTTAGCATCCGGTTTAGGTGCTATCCCCGCAAGCTCTTCAAACGTTGCCGTAGTGACCACAACAATAGAGCAATCTTTCAAAAAAGGATTTCACATTACGCTTGGTGCGGGTCTAGGCAGTGTGTTTTTATCATTTATCGCATTAAATTATAGTAGAATATTCACAGACTTTTTTGAGGAGAACCGTTGGTTACAATACACTATCGTTTTTATTTTTTTTGTAATAGGTATTTTAGTTTTGCTAAGGGAACGGTTTAAAGTGGACTTTCAAAACCCCTTATCTGAAAATTGGCAAGTAGGCAACTTTTGGAAAGGATTTTTATTAGCACTCATTAATCCACCCGCGTTGATTTTTTGGATTTTACTGATTACCGTTGCCAACACCTACCTTTTTTCACTTTCAAAATTTAGCCCTATACTAAACCTCATTCTTTTTTTTGCGGGTATTTTCTTCGGAAAAATTACAACACTTTATTACTACGGAAAAATGAGCGACAAATTTGGCGAACGGAAACAAAAAAAGCATCCTTTAATCTACAACATCATTGGTACAGCTTTGGTAGCAGGATCGGTCGTTCAATTTATTAGAATGTTGATAGATTAGTTTATTTAACTGAAATAGAAACGACGTACCCTTCATATCCTCTCACATTAAATACAGTATTATCTTCAAAGATTAAGTATTGTGCTTTAATGCCTTTCAAAATTCCTTCGTAAAAAGGGGTTTTCTGTAAATTCAAACTTTTTAATTTAGTAGGGTATTGCAACACTGGAAATTCTAAATTGGTTTCAGCGTTGTTGGCAATGTAGTATTCTTGAGCTTCATCAGGAATATATTGCTTTAGGTTGTCCCGCCACTCCACTAAATTTTCATCTTTAATATCATTTTTAAGCATATTGCGCCAGTTTGTTTTATCGGCTACGTGATCTTTTAGGGCAACTTCGGTAATCCCGGCCAAATAGCGATTAGGCACCTCAACAATTTCGATAGCTTCGTGCGCTCCTTGATCTATCCAACGCGTTGGCACTTGGGTTTTTCGGGTCACGCCTACTTTTACGTTGCTGCTGTTCGCTAAATAGACAATATGTGGTTGTAATTGTACTTTCTTTTCGTATTCCAAATCGCGATCCTCTTTATCTAAATGTGCGGTACTTAATTCGGGTTTCATAATCCAATCGGCCGCTTGGGGAATTTCATAAAAACAATCGTAGCAAAAGCCTTGACGGTATATTTTTTTTTCTAATCCACAGTTAAGGCATTGAAATTTCAGAAAGTTTATAGACACCTTTTTATCCAATAATTGATTGACATTGAGGAAGTCATTTTCAAACACCAAGTAATATTGAATGGGCGACCCATTTTCGGTCTTCATTTTAGTTAGCACACCTTCGTAATTCATAAAAAGAAAATTGTTATTTTTATGCTTTAAAGATAGGTTAAAATATGCCAATCCCCATAGTAAACTCTATTGCTTCCTGGTTTTTAAAGAAACGGTTTCATCAAATTGATCTGTTTCTGAAATACCCCGTAGAGGTTCAAGAAGAACTGTTACACAGCTTGTTGGACAAGGCTAAAAACACAGAGATTGGCAAAAAATATGGTTTCAATTCTATAAAATCTTATAGAGAATTTGCAGACCGTGTTCCCGTTACAACTTACGAAGACAACGAAACCCAAATTGAGCGAGCCCGGAGAGGGGAAACGAACATATTTTGGCCCAAACCTATAAAATGGTTTGCTAAAAGTAGTGGTACCACGAACTCTAAAAGTAAATTTATTCCAGTTAGTGATGAGTCGTTGGAAAATTGTCATTATGCTGCCAGTAAAGATCTGTTATGCATGTACTTGAACAACAATCCTGATTCTCAACTATTTTTAGGGAAAGGATTGCGTCTTGGTGGCAGTAAAGAGCTGTATAAGGACAATGGGACGGTTTATGGGGACCTTTCGGCAATTTTAATAGACAATATGCCTTTCTGGGCGGAGTTTAGCAGCACGCCTAGCAACGAAGTATCGCTAATGGGTGACTGGGAAACAAAACTAGATGCCATTGTAAGCCAAACCATTAATGAAAAAGTAACCAGCTTGGCCGGTGTACCTTCTTGGATGCTCGTTTTGCTCAATGCTGTTTCAGAAAAAACTGGAACTGAAAACCTCTTTGAAATATGGCCAAATCTAGAAGTATATTTTCATGGCGGCGTTAGTTTTGAGCCATATATAGAACAATATAAAAAGTTATTGCCGCGTGATACATTTCGGTATTATGAAATTTATAATGCTTCGGAAGGGTTTTTTGCCATTCAGGACCAAAACAGCAGTAAAGAGTTGCTGTTGATGCTGGATTACGGAATTTTTTATGAATTCATCCCTATGGACAGCTATGGAACTCCTGAAGAAAAAGTGATTCCTTTAAGCGAAGTGGAAAAAGATCGGAACTATGCTATTATCATTACCACAAATGCTGGGTTATGGCGCTATAAAATTGGCGATACCATTCGCTTTACTTCCACAAACCCATACCGTATTAAAGTAACGGGACGTACCAAACACCATATTAATGCTTTTGGGGAAGAATTGATTATTGAAAATGCAGAAGCTGCTTTACGGAAAGCCACCAATTTAACCCAAACTGAAATTGTAGACTATACAGCCGCACCTATTTTTATGGAAGGTAAAGAAAAGGGCGCGCATGAATGGATAATTGAATTTAAAACCCCTCCAGAAGACTTCGAATTTTTCTCTCAATTACTTGATAAAGCCCTTCAAGATGTAAATAGTGATTACGAAGCGAAACGTAATAACAACACTACACTAAAAGCCCCCACTATTCATTGTGCAAGGGAACGGTTATTTTACGACTGGCTAAAAGAAAAAAATAAACTGGGTGGACAACACAAAGTGCCCCGACTTTCAAACTCCAGAGGTTATATAGAAGAACTCCTATCTTTAAACCGTTAACCTCACTTTACCTTCTATTTTCAGTGTTATAAAACGATGCTTTTTACACTTCATCGAAACTTGAAAAATGGTGTGTTGTTAAACGATTTTCTACCTCCGTTCAACTAATTCTTTTGGTACTATTTTTCTTACAGTGTAGGTTTGTACTAAATAAATAGCTTAGTAAGCAACAATGAAAAAAATAGCATTCATAGTATTAGGAACATTTCTTATCCTTTCAACCGCATCTTGTGCAACCGCAGTTTCTGTTAAAGATAACGGGAATGAAGTTGCTGGTTATACCTTGAAAAACAAAAAAGAAGTGATGCAACAAAAAATTCTTCATAAGAAGAATAAAACTGTTATTGCAACACCATAATTTTATTTTACATAGATTAGTTTAAGTTAGTAAAAAGCCCCGAAGCGTAGTTTCTTCGGGGCTTTGTTATTTTTAAATATGTACTAAAAAACTTAAGAAACCGCTTTCAACTTTTTAATGGTCGATTTGTTTAATTTCGCTTCAGCATATTCTTTGTCTACGTGCAGTTCTTTATTATCGGTACCTGGCAATTCAAACATGGCATCGGTCAAAACAGCTTCGCAAAGGGAACGTAGCCCTCTAGCTCCTAACTTATATTCTACAGCTTTTTCCACTATAAAGTCGAGAGCCTCTTCTGTAATAACCAATTCAATATCGTCCATTTCAAACAACTTTTCATATTGTTTTACAATGGCGTTTTTAGGTTCGGTTAGAATAGCTCGCAATGCTCCTTTGTCCAATGGATTCATATACGTTAATACCGGAAGACGACCAATTATCTCTGGGATAAGACCAAAGTCTTTTAAATCTTTAGGGATAATATAACGCAATAGGTTATTTCGCTCTAAAGAGTCTTCTTTTTTTGAAGCACTGAAACCAACCGCTTGTAGATTTAATCGTTTTGAAATTTTCTTTTCAATACCATCAAAAGCTCCTCCCGCAATAAATAAGATGTTTTCTGTATTTACTTCAATAAATTTCTGATCTGGGTGCTTACGACCTCCTTTTGGCGGCACGTTTACGGTAGTTCCTTCCAACAATTTTAATAAAGCTTGTTGCACTCCTTCTCCACTAACATCTCGTGTAATGGATGGATTATCACTCTTACGGGCTATTTTATCGATTTCATCTATAAAAACAATTCCGTTTTGAGCTTTTTCTAGGTTGTAATCGGCTGCTTGCAATAAACGGGTTAATATGCTTTCTACATCTTCTCCCACGTATCCTGCTTCGGTCAATACTGTTGCATCTACAATTGCTAATGGAACATTTAACATTCTCGCTACGGTTTTAGCAACTAGGGTTTTACCGGTTCCTGTTTCACCAACAATAATGATGTTACTTTTTTGTATTTCGATATCATCATCAGTCTTTGGCTGTAATAATCGCTTATAGTGATTATATACTGCAACAGACATCACTTTTTTGGTATTCTCCTGTCCAATTACATAGTCATCTAAAAAAGCCTTAATTGTAGTTGGCTTTTTAAGCATAACATCCTTAGAAATTTCATTATTTGATGAATGCAATGCTTCTTCAACCACAATACCGTGCGCTTGTTCTATACAGCGATCACAAATGTGTGCATCTAGACCAGCAATAAGCAAGTTAGTTTCAGCTTTTTTTCGTCCACAAAAGGAACATTCTAATCCTTCTTCTTTCGACATTTTAGTTATTTTTCAAATTCATTAATAAAGCGCTGCTTAGTTACGGCTAAGAATCTCATCGATCATTCCGTATTCCAATGCTTTGTCTGCTTTCATCCAATAATCGCGGTCACTATCTTCATATACCTTTTCGTAATCTTGACCGCTATGTTTGGCGATGATTTTATATAATTCTTCTTTTAAGGTAATGATTTCACGAGCTGTAATTTCAATATCACTTGCTTGCCCTTGTGCACCACCTAATGGTTGGTGAATCATTACACGAGAGTGTGTCAACCCACTTCGTTTTCCTTTTTCACCAGCACACAATAATACAGCGGCCATAGAAGCTGCCATTCCTGTACAAATTGTCGCCACGTTTGGTTTTATAAACTGCATGGTATCGTAAATACCTAAGCCTGCATATACACTACCACCTGGTGAATTAATATAAATTTGAATGTCTTTAGAAGCATCTGTACTTTCTAAAAACAATAATTGTGCTTGTACTATGTTAGCCACTTGGTCACTTATACCTGTACCAAGAAAGATAATACGATCCATCATTAAACGTGAAAAAACATCCATTGCTACTGCATTCATTTGACGTTCTTCGATAATATTTGGGGTAAGGCCTACAGGGTTCATACTACTTACAATTTTATCGTAATACAAACTGCTTACTCCTTGATCTTTTATAGCAAAGTCTTTAAATTCTTTTCCGTAGTCCATAAATTTTTATCTATTTTCTTTAAACAAAATTAGGCGTTGAACCCATATATTCAACGCCTAAAGATACCTTTTTTTTACTGAATTATGAGTACGCTTCTTTTATGAAGTCGTCGTAAGAAATTTCTTTTTCTTTCAGTTTTGTGTTTTCTTTGAAGTACTGAAGCATCTTAGTCGTATTTAACTGCTCAGTCATACGTTTTACTTCTTCTTCATTGCTAAGGATACGTGCAGCAATACCGTCTAGCTCTTCATCGCTTGGGTTAGTATTCCCAAACTGAGCCATCTGTGCTTTGATCATTTGCTTGCTGTGGTCTTTCAACTCATCGAAAGAAACTTGCAACGCTTCATTTTCGCTACGTATTTTTCCTTCAATTAATTGATAACGCAACCCTTTTTCGCTTCGCTCGTATTCAGCTTTTGCTTCTTCTTCCGTCATTGGTTTTTCAGCTGAAACTTGAATCCAACGTTGTAAAAACTCATCAGGAAGATCGAATTTTGTGTTTTCGATCAAGTTTTCAACAACATCGTTCAATAATTTCTGATCGCTTTGTTGCTCAAATTGCTTTTCAGCGTCTTCTTTAATTTTCTCTTTTAATTCTTCTTCTGAAGTAACAACACCTTCACCAAACAGCTTATCAAAAAACTCTTGGTTTAGCTCTGCCATTTCGCGGGTATTGATTTCTTCAACTTTGAAATCAACTTCTATATCCAATCCGTGGGCATCATCATGAGAAACGCCTAAATGTTTTTGGTTATCGTGGTCGTCGTTAAACAGTCCTTTTGTTTTTAAGGTAACCACATCACCAATTTTAGCCTCTTTCAACGCTTTCAATTGCTTTTTCCCTTTTATATCTTCCGTGCTAAAAGTAGCTGGATTGTCTATATCTTTTTCACCTGAAATAAACGTTCCTGTAATTTCATCACCGTCTTCTACTGTATCTTTAGCTATTAACTTTCCGTATTGTTTGCGGATAGTTTTCACTTGATTGTCAATCATTTTATCGTCGGCAACAACCTTGTAATGTGTTATGGCTTTTTTGCCCTTTACATCCACATCAAATTGCGGAGCAAGACCAAGGTCAAACTCAAACGTGAAATCGTCTGCCTTCCAATCTACATCTTTCTCGTTTTTAGGGATTGGATTCCCTAATACGTCCAATTTTTCTTCGGTTAAATATTTATGCAAATTATCCTGAAGTAATTTGTTTACCTCTTCTACCAATATAGCAGTACCGTATTGTTTTTTAACCATCCCCATAGGTACGTGACCTTTTCTAAAACCAGGAATATTGGCGTTTTTACGATAGTTTTTCAGAATGGATTCTACCTTATCTGAGTAATCGTCTTTTGAAATTTCTACTGTAAGTACAGCATTTAAATTATCAATGTCTTTTTTTGTAATGTTCATTTTTCTGAAAAATTTACCTCTAAGGGTCGTTTTATCTTTTCCTTTTTCCTTAAAATTTCGGGTTGCAAAAATAAGATAATTTCAGCAACCCGACAAATAGTATTGTCTGTATTTCAATACGTTATTTTTCAGCATCTAAAAGTGAAAACAAAATAGATTGTAGAAAAGAAAGCAAAAGACTAAACAACAGTGCCCACCAGATGTTTGACACAGCAAAGCCACCTACAAAATAATCTGCCATTAAAATTATGATGGCGTTAATTATAAGCAAGAAAAGTCCTAAGGTAATAATAGTAACGGGAAGGGTTAAAATTACAAGAATTGGCTTTACAATAAACCGTAATAAAGCAATTACAACAGCTACAATAACAGCAGAAACATAGCCCTCAACAGCCACACCAGGTAGAATTTTTGCGAGTACTATAACAGCGACGGCTGTTAATAGGAGTTTGAGAATTGTATTCATAATATTTTTTGTTTTCTATAAAGATAAAAAAACCGTTTCAGATTTTTCTGAAACGGTTTTTTCTAATTAGTATTTTTAATAACGACTAGTTATTAGTTAATGTAATCGTAGCATAATTCCCTATTTCAACTTTAGGAATTGTTGCATTATATTTTGCATTAATAGCATCTATCATAACATTTGCTGTGTATGCATAGCCTCTAGGTGTTGGATGAACTCCATCTAACGAAAAAGCACCTCCCGTAGCAAAAGTAGAGGTTAAAACTCCACCATTGTAAGCAACTCCTCCTTGAGCCACTTGGTTTAATGCTGCTCTTGCATCTACAAAGGCCAAGTCGTTTGCACTTGCGATACCTTGTATAGTGGCATTATAAGCTGCTGAGGCAGTAGCCACACGGGATTGCTCTACACTTGTTAGAACAAACTCATCACCTAATGGCAATGAAACTCCAACAATATTAGTTGGTATATCAGGGTTTGGTGCAGTACCGAGAATAGACGAAGCTGGAAGTACAATTAAATCGTCGTTATTAACTTGACGTAATTGCCCTAGAAGCTCCGCAGTATCTGCAGGCAAGCCTTGTGCAATTAAAATCTGTGTAACATCGGTCAAATCGTCATCTGTCATAATCGGGAAGTTTTGCCCTGCAGAAAAACTTATCATTCTTGCATCTGCTTCTTCTTGAGTTATAAAACTAGCAGCTACCAATCCAGGTAATACCTGTGTATTATATAACGCAAATTGTGCATTTACAGCAGCTGCAGTAGCAGCATCTAATGGAATAGCCTGTGCAGGAACTGTAGTAAAATAAGGAATTGATGTTACATCAGGAATATTAATTAAAGCACCTCCAGATGCACTTGCAGATAAAGCATTTACTTCTTGACTATAAACTGAAGCAAATACATTTGGATCTGTAATGTCATTAGGCCCATAAGTTGTAATATCTGTATTTCCAGTTTGATCCTCACCTACGCCACCAGAAGTTGCATAGCTTAAAATATCGTTATTCCCTATCCACAGTGAGAAAAAACTTGGGTTTTGAGATGCAGCATCAGCCAATACAGTTGCATTGGTGCTAGTAGCTATACGGGCATAGTATGGATTTGCAGCTCCTGTCGGTACTGCAGCAGCATTTCCATAACCTGGAGCCACTAAATGAAAACTTTTTGCACCAGGAATCCCCATGTTGTTGAAAGGACCTGTTGGCCCGTTAGTTATTTCTGTCGTTGGAGTTCCTTCTAAAATTACTGGTGCTCTTTCTCCACCAGCACCAACAGAAAGAACTAAACGATTATCAGCTATTTGGGTTCCGTTTAAAAGCAAGCCCCCTAAATTATCATTCATTAAAGGTTGGGTAAACTCACCGCCACCAGCAAAATCAAATTGTCCTGCTAAAATATTTGGATATGAATTTTGCTGTCCTGTAATATAAAGCGCATTATCAGCGAAACCGGCAGTTAAGGAGTTACCAACGGCTACATAATTTGAAAAGTTTGCACTTCCGCTATCGTAAAACCCTTCTTCATTGACTGGGTTATCAAATTCTGGCTCACAACTTACAAACCCTATGGCAAGTAAGCCTAAACATATATTTATAGTATTTTTCATTGTTTTCAATTTTTTATCAATTACAGTTTGTAAGATACTCCTAGTCCAGGCACAAATGCGCTAGATTTATAAGTTCCGCTAAAAGGGGCTCGAACACCTTGGTCAAAATAATAGTCATACGAAGCGTCAACCTCTTTAAAGTGTAAGTATAAGAAAGAAGCATCTATTTGAAAATGATCTCCTACATTAACAGTTAAACCTGCTGTATATCCACTACTATCATTTCTTGGCGTTTCTGGAGCAAAATATCCATCACGCACAGGAGTTTCATCAAAATAGTATCCTGCACGTAGTGTAAACATTTCAGTCACATCATACTGCAAACCAAAACGATAGGTTGAGGCATTTTTATAATTACGTAAATTTTCAGAATCTGGGACCTGAGCGTTTGCAAAATCAATGCTTAACGATTCATATACATCCCAAAAAGCTCGGTTATAATCGAAAGCAAAAGTCCATTTTTCACAGAACTCATAACTTAAACCTACTGTTAATTCAGCAGGCATAGGTAAAGATGCATCAAACTGAGTGTCAATAAATGGTGTTAACGGAGAGTTAGGCACATTTTGAAAATCAGCATCGCCATCTTCTGCATCTAAGATAATTTCGGAACGATAGTTTGCCCCTATTCTTAGGTTATCCGTCGGGTTGAACATAAATCCTGCTGTCCATCCCCAATTGTTAACTCCTGAAGCATCGATAGTAACTTCAGAACGATTTCCTTCTAAATCGGTTAGCGATCTTGAAAGATTTCGGTTAAAGTTTACTGAGCCTGTTACATAAATAGGACCACCACCAACACTAAATTTATCGTTTATTTTAAAAGAGACACTAGGCTGTATAAAAATAGCTTGTAAATCGATATTATTCACCAAGTGTGAACCAGCCCAATCATCTTCGTACTCTACTGTACTTCCGTAAGGAGTATACACACCTAAGCCAAAAGCTAACCAATCAGTCGCTTGATACGAAGCGTAGAAATATAAAGGTGTACTTATTGGATTATCGGTCTCTGCATACGTACCAAATGTATCATTTTGATAGGCAACGCTAGAGAATACGCCACTAACACCTGCCGAAATACTTAATTTATTTTCTAAATAGACCAACCCTGCTGGGTTAAAGAACACACTTTCTGCACTGTTTACCACAGCAACACCTGTATGTCCCATAGCAAGTGCTTTGTTACCTTGCAGGCTTACACGATAACCGCCGGCATAGGTCACTGCCGTAGCAAGTGCAAATACGGCAAGTAATACTAGTTTCTTCATAATTGATTTGAGTTAAATTAATTTTATTGTTTTGATCAAAGAATGCATGATTGTAACAAATTTACAATTTATTATGCGTACATAATAAATTCGCTTTACAATGTTATAAAAAATTCATAACATTTTCATAAAATTCTTCAGGATTTTCTGCGTGAAGCCAATGTCCAGCATTTTTTACGGTTCCAATATGGGCTTTTGGAAAATGCTTTTTTATTATTATTTCATCCATTTGCTGAATGTATCCGGATTTATCTCCTCTTAAAAATAAGGTGCCCCCATCAAAAATTGCTTCTTTGTTCAATGGCTCTCCTACTTCGTCTATGTTTTCAGTTAACACAGGAAGGTTCATTCGCAGTGCCAACTCTTCTTTATTTTTCCAATATAGATTCTTCAACAGAAATTGACGTACGCCTTTTTCTTTCACATATTCAGCTAATTTTTTATCGGCTTGCGATCGGCTTTCTATTTCAGAAAAATCTAATGAAGCCAATCCTTTTAAAATATCTTGATGGTGTTGTGGATATTGTTTTGGCGCAATATCGGCGACAATTAATTTTGAAACCAGCCCTGGAAACATCGTTGCACATTGCATTGCTGTTTTCCCACCCATGGAATGACCTAATAATATTATGTTATCCAAGTTATGATGGTCACAATAATTTTTCACGTCTTTGGCCATAACTTTATAATTATGTTCGTTATCATGAAAGCTCCTGCCGTGGTTACGTTGATCTATAAGATGAACTTGATAGCCAGCTTCTGCAAATCGATTGCCAAGAGTTTTCCAGTTATCGCTCATTCCTAAAAAGCCGTGAAGAATTAAAAAAGGGCTGCCTTCGCCCAGGACTTGTGCGTGTAGTAATTCCATTACTTCAATTTTTCTAAATATTGTTTGATTACAGGTTCTAGGCCTTGGTAAATAGCTTCGCAAATTAAAGCATGGCCAATAGACACCTCTTGTAGATGCGGTACATTTTCTTTAAAAAACCTGATGTTTTCGAGCGAAAGATCGTGACCGGCATTAACCCCTAAATCCAGTTGATGCGCGAGATGTGCACAATCTACATAGGGTTTTATGGCTTTTTTGTTGTCTTTTGAAAAGGCCTCGGCAAACGCTTCGGTATAAAGCTCAATCCTATCGGTACCGGTTTTTGCAGCCCCTTCAATCATATCTAAATTTGGATCTACAAAAATTGAGGTTCGAATGCCGTTGTTCTTAAATTCTGAAATGAGTTCAGCTAAATAATCTTTATGCTTCACAGTATCCCAACCAGCATTTGAAGTTATAGCGTCTACCGCATCTGGAACCAACGTTACTTGAGTAGGTTTAATTTGCAATACCATATCCGTAAATTTTTTGATAGGGTTTCCTTCAATATTATATTCGGTTGTTACAATAGACTTTAGGTCGTACGCATCTTGATATCGAATATGGCGCTCGTCGGGCCTGGGGTGAATTGTCACTCCTTGTGCCCCAAATGCCTGTACATCTTTTGCTACTTGCAAAACATCTGGCACATTACCGCCCCGCGCATTTCTAAGGGTGGCAATCTTGTTAATATTTACGCTTAATTTTGTCATTTTATTAGTTTAAGATTAACAAAAATACAAAGCTTCGAGAGGCTTTTCCATTTATATTTTAAGTAATTTGCATAAAAAACAGCTATTTTGGATACGTTAAATTACATATTAGAAGATATTTCGCCTTTTGATATTTCTTCAACTATTAAAGAAGTACAAAAAGCTTTTAACAACCTTACCTACACACATATTCCCGTGAAAAAGGATAATACGTATATAGGTTGTATTTCTGAAACAGATGCCCATTGCTTTGAAAACGACAAAAAACTAAGTGACTATCAATATGCTTTAGAGGGATTTTTTGTTCGGAAAAACACCAATTGGCTTGATATATTAGAGGCCTTCGCACTTCATAACACCAACATCATGCCAATTTTAGATGACAACAACACCTATATTGGTTATTATGAACTTGGCGATATAATGAGCCTTTTTAACAATACTCCTTTTTTAAATGAAGCGGGAGCCATTATTGTTGTTGAAAAAGGACTTAACGATTATTCTTTCAGTGAAATTTGCCAGATTGTAGAAAGCAACGGAACTCGTATTTTTGGGGTATTCGTTTCAAAAATTGAAAACGATAAAATGCAAGCAACCATTAAAATTGGCCACACTGGAATGAACGCAATCGTCCAAACCTTTAGACGCTATAATTATACGGTGATTAGTAATCATGAAGAAGATAAATTTCTGAAAGATTTGAAAGAGCGTTCCGATTATTTAGACAAATATTTAAACATGTAAGCTGATGAAAATAGGAATTTACGGTCAGTTCTATCATAAAAATTCTGAAACCTACATTCAGTTAATTCTCGATGCTTTAAAAAATAAAAACGTGTCGGTTTTCATTGAAGAAAATTTTCTGGACATCATAAACATGAACAATGAGATCACCCGGAATTTTTCAAATTTTGAAACCTTTACTGAATTAGATGACACCTACGACCTTTTTTTCAGTATTGGTGGTGACGGCACCATCTTGAAATCCATCACTTTCGTTAAAGACCTGGATATCCCAATTGTTGGAATTAATACCGGACGGTTAGGTTTTTTAGCTACCATTCAAAAAGAAGAGATAACACAAAGCCTTTCAAAAATATTGGATGGAGATTATTTAATTTCCGAAAGAAGTCTGCTTACCATTGCCACTACCCCAAAAAGCACCGAAATAAAACCCACCTTAAATTTTGCGCTTAATGAAATTGCCGTAAACCGGAAAAATACAACTTCCATGATTAAGGTAGAAACCGATGTAAACGGAAACCACCTTACCTCTTATTGGTCCGATGGGTTAATTGTTGCCACCCCAACAGGATCTACAGGATATTCGTTAAGTTGTGGTGGCCCAGTGATAGAACCCAGTGCAAAAAATATAGTAATAACCCCAATTGCTCCACACAACCTAAACGCACGCCCATTAGTTTTGCCAGATGACAGTAAACTAACTTTAAAAGTTTCAGGAAGGGAAAAATCATACTTGGTTTCATTAGACTCCCGTATTGCGACTCTAGAAAACAACACAACCATCCATATTAAAAAGGCATCGTTTACAATTAAGCTAGTTCAACTAGCCGAAGACAGCTTCATTAAAACCCTTCGCAAAAAATTGTTGTGGGGCGAAGACAAACGCAACTAAACAATAAAAATCCATAAAACTTGTTAACTCTCAAAGAGTAATTCGCTAATTATTCATTTAAGCGAAGTTTATTATTATATTTGCAAACTTTTAAGGTATATGAGGTATATCGCGACCATAATTTTAGTAGTAACAACCATGTTTTCACTACATTCACAAACCTATGAAGTAGGCGGCATGATTGGCGGCGCCAATTATATAGGTGATGTGGGACGAACCAATTACATTGCACCCAATAGCCTTGCCTTTGGAGGAATTTTTAAATGGAACCGAAGCGCCAGGCACTCTTTTAGAGCCTCAGCATTAATTGCCAATATTGAAGGCAACGATGCAGACTCCAACCAAAAACGAAGACAGCAAAGAGGCTTGTCTTTTTCAAATTCAATTAAAGAAGTTTCTTTAGGAATGGAATATACCTTTTGGGAGTTTAGCATGTACAGCGGCAAACCCGCAAGCACACCCTATTTGTATACTGGGCTTACTTATTTTTGGTATGATGCACTTTATAAAAGAAGTGACGGTGTAATCAGCGACTATGATGGGGCGTCGGCCGTGGCCATCCCAATGGTTGTAGGCTATAAAACAAGTTTAGCCAATAGGTTTGTCTTGGGTTTTGAAATTGGAGCACGTTATACTTTTACAGATAACTTAGACGGAAGCAATCCAGTTAAAGAATTAGAGGACAATGAAAGTTTAAAGTTTGGGAATACAAATAGTGATGACTGGTACGTTTTTACGGGAATAACCTTAACCGTTACCTTTGGCAGAAAACCATGCTATTGTAATTTTTAATTCATGACTGCAAAAGAACAAATAGACAAAAACAGACTTCCTGAGCATTTGGCAGTGATCATGGACGGCAATGGCCGTTGGGCTAAACAAAAGGGACTTTTTCGGTCTTTAGGGCATGAAAATGGCACCAAAGCCGTACGCGAAATTGTTGAAGCCTGTGCCGAAATAAACATACCTTTTTTAACACTATATGCTTTTTCTACTGAAAACTGGAACCGACCAAAACTTGAGGTAGAATTATTAATGAAATTATTGGTTTCCTCTTTAAAAAAAGAAATAAAAACACTTCAGGACAACAACATTAAACTTAACGCAATTGGCAACCTTGAAGCATTGCCAAAAAAGGCACAACAAGAATTAAAAGACGTTATAGATAAAACTAAAAATAATTCGAGGATGACCTTGACGCTAGCTCTTAGCTATGGTTCCAGGGAAGAAATTATAAAAACCATCAAAGAGATTAGTCATAAAGTTAAAAATAACCTAATTTCGCCGCAAAATATTGACGAAACGGTTATAAATAATCATCTTTACACGCAAAATTTGCCAGACGTAGATTTATTGATACGCACCAGCGGTGAGCAACGCATCAGTAATTTTTTATTATGGCAAATTGCATACGCCGAATTGTATTTTACAGAAACCCTTTGGCCAGATTATAGAAAAAACCATCTTTTTGAAGCAATACTAAATTATCAAAATAGAGAAAGAAGATTTGGAAAGACAAGTGAACAACTTAAATAACACCCTATTGTTACAATCCTACAAAAAAGTTTATTGTATAGTTCTATTTACAATGGCAACGGTTTTCTCCCTTACTGCACAACAAAGGGATTTGGACAGTGGCAAAAAATACACCATAAACAACATAAAAGTAACAGGCGCTCAAAGTTTTAATGAGCAAACTGTAATTGCTTTTACAGGTCTTAAAACTGGTGACCGTATTTATATTCCCGGTGAAAAATTAAGTGCAGTTACCAAAAAGCTTTGGGAACAAAACCTATTTAGCGACATCGCTTTTTATGTTACCAACATTGATGGTGACAAGGCAGATCTAGAACTCTATATTGTGGAACTGCCCAAACTTAACGAGGTTACCATAGAAGGGATTAAAAAAAGAAAGAAAAAAGATATTCTTAAGGAAAATGAGTTGTCCCCTGGCACAAAAATCACCAACAACCTCATTACTACCACAAAGAATAAAATTAAAAATAAATATAAGGAAGATGGTTACTTAAACACACAAGTAATCATTTCTCAAACGCCACATTTAGACTCTACAGGACAAGAGGTGGCCAAAAACATGACCATAAAAATTGATAAAGGGGAACGGGTAAAAGTTTCTGATATTGATTTTGAAGGAAATAACCAGTTTTCAGATGCAAAACTGCGCCGGACCATGAAAGAAACAAAACAAAAATTCTTTCTAAGAATTTTTAAACGTTCTAAGTACACCAAAGAAGGTTTTGAAGAGGACAAAGAATCTATCATAAAAAAATACAAAGCAAGCGGATATCGTGATGCTCGCATTACCAGTGACACCTTATTAATTAAAGATGAGGAGAATGTAGCCTTAAAATTAAACATAGAAGAAGGCGACAAGTATTACTTCGGAAACATTAGGTTTATAGGAAACAGCGTTTATACAGACAGCCAATTGCGCCAAGTATTGGGCATTAGTAAGGGCGAAACATACAATGGGGTATTGTTACAGGAACGTATAGCCGATGTAGAAAATCCTGAAGCCGAAGACCTTACGAACTTATACCAAAACAACGGATATTTATTCTCTAACATTAACCCAGTAGAGGTTGCTGTTAGAAACGACACCATTGATTTTGAAATTAGAATTAGAGAAGGTAAACTTGCTTATTTTGATCACGTAACCGTTGTGGGTAATGACAAAACAAACGACCACGTAATTTACAGAGAACTTAGAACCCGTCCAGGTCAAAAATATAGTAAGCGAAATGTAGTACGTACTATTCGTGAATTGGGACAAATAGGGTATTTTGATCCTGAACAGTTATCGCCTAACTTCAAAAATGTTGATCCAAATAGTGGTACTGTAGATTTAGAATATTCAGTAGTTGAGAAAGGTGCTAGCCAAATAGAACTGCAAGGTGGTTATGGCGGCGGTGGTTTTGTGGGTACACTAGGCCTGTCCTTCAATAATTTCTCACTTCGTAACATATTTAACAAAGAAGCCTATAAACCCCTACCTATGGGTGATGGTCAAAAACTTTCATTACGAGCACAAGCCAGTAGTTTTTACCAAACATATAGCCTTTCCCTTACCGAACCTTGGTTAGGCGGAAAAAAACCCGTACAGTTAAGTACTTCGTTCTCGCACACGGTTCAATATTTTTATGATTTTAGAACAAGGGATGTGGACAAAGATCGCCGTTTCCTAATCACAGGAGGTTCAGTAGGTATTGCACAACGATTAAAGTGGCCAGACGATTACTTTCAGTTATCTCAAGCTATTAGTTTTCAACACTATAACTTGAAGAACTATAACACAGGGTTATTTACATTTGGTAATGGTTATTCAAACAACTTGGCATACACAATTGGGCTTAGCCGTAACAACACAGCAACTAACCCTATTTATCCAATATCAGGTTCTAATTTCAGCATAACAGCAAAATTAACACCACCTTATTCTCTTTTAAATGGTGTCGATTATGGAGATCTTAGGGATGAGCGTTCACAACTTTTACAAGTTCCCGAAAACAGTTCAGAATTTAGAGCAGCACAAAATAGAATTGCTGATATAGATCAAGAGCGTTTTAAATGGTTAGAGTATTATAAAGTAAAATTCAAAGGTGATTGGTACACCAATATAGTTGACAAATTGGTTTTAAAAAGCAGCACAGAATTCGGATTTCTAGGTGCTTATAATCAAGACAGAGGTATTCCACCTTTTGAACGTTTTTTCGTGGGTGGTGATGGACTAGGATCTTTCAGCTTGGACGGTCGAGAAGTAATTCAATTACGCGGTTACCCCAACCAATCACTATCTGATCAAGATGGAAATACCATTTTCAATAAATTTTCGTTAGAACTACGGTACCCTATAACATTAAAGCAAGTTGCCTCTATTTATGCCTTAACTTTTGCTGAAGGAGGAAACGCATTTAATGGCTTTAGAGATTATAACCCTTTTGAATTAAAAAGGTCTGCCGGAGTAGGATTACGTATATTTATGCCGGCATTTGGTTTATTGGGGATTGATTTTGGGTATGGTTTTGACCCCATACTTGGCGGCATAGAACCAAGTGGATGGGAAACACATTTTATTTTGGGACAACAATTTTAATTTTGGCACGATATTTTCTTAAACAACAACCAACGATTATGAAAACGAACAAGCTACTCTTTTTATCACTTATACTATTAAGTTTTGGGTTTACTGCCCAAGCACAGCGTGGAGCCCGTATTGGGTATATTGATATGGAATACATTCTTGAAAGTGTTCCTGAATACAAAGAAGCTTCAACGCAATTAGAAGGAAAAGTGCAACGATGGAAAAAGGACATTGAGAAAAAAACGAAAGAAGTAGAACAAATGAAGCTTAATCTAAGCAATGAACGCGTTCTGCTAACCAATGAGCTTATTGAAGAAAGAGAAGAGGAAATAAAAATTCTGGAAGATGAAATTTTAGATTACCAGCAAGACCGATTTGGCCCTAATGGAGATTTAATGATTCAAAGACGCCAGCTTGTGCAGCCTATTCAAGACCAGGTCTTTAACATTGTACAAGAGATTGCTGAAAATAAAAAATATGATTTTATTTTTGACAAATCTGCAGATGTCGTAATGCTGTTTGCCGCAGAACGGAACGATATTAGCGACATTGTTTTACGAAGCATTAATCGAGCTGCAAAACGTGAAGAAGCACAGACCAAAAGAGAAGAAAAAGAAATAGAACGCAAAGAAGAATTAAGCGTTGAAGAAGAAGGTGCAGTAACCGAACGCGAACAAAAATTAGAAGACCGTAAAAATGCACGCGAACAACAAATGGAAGAACGACAGAGAGTTCGTGACTCCATACGTGCAGCTAGAAAAGCCGAAATTGAAGCAAGAAGACAACGAATTCTTGAAGAAAGACAAGCTCGAATAGATTCTATTGAACAAGCTAGAGAAGCTATCCGTAATGAGCGTAACAATCAAGATAATGATCCTAATGAGGATGGCGACGGAAGCAACGAAGACGGAGAAAATTAATTAATAATAAAGACAAATAATTATAACACTTAAATTTATTACAATGAAACATTTAAAATTAGCAATAGTAACCTTGGCAGTTTTTGTAGGAGCTACAAGTTTTGTAAATGCACAATCTAAAATCGCACACATAGACACACAAGCTTTAGTTGAGGCAATGCCCGAAATGAAATCTGCACAAAGTGAACTTGACAAAATTCAAAAAACGTACGATACTGAAATTAAGTCGATGGCCAAAGAGCTTGAAACTAAAATGAAGCAGTACGATCAAGAAGCAACCAGTAAAACAGAAGAAGAAAACCAAAAGCGTTTTGAAGAAGTACAAGGAATGCAACAAAATATTCAAGCATACAGACAACAAGCATTACAAGATCTTCAGAAAAAAGAAAGAGATATATTAAAGCCAGTATTGGAGAAGGCTCGTGCAGCTATTCAAAAAGTAGCCCGTGCTCAAGGTTTTCAATATGTAATGGACTCTACTACCGGTAGCGGACTTATTTTAGCCGATGGTAAAGACCTTATGGCAGATGTTAAAAAGGAAATGGGAATCTAATTATAGCTATTTCTTTTAAAATTTTAAGTAAACTGCCTACACCTTTTGTAGGCAGTTTTTATTTTTACATATATGAACAAAAATCGTCCCATAGGTATTTTCGATTCTGGCGTAGGAGGTTCTTCTATATGGCAAGAAATTCATCAGCTAATGCCCTATGAAAATACTGTTTATCTAGCGGACAGTAAAAATGCTCCCTATGGAAATAAAACACAGGATGAGATAGTTTCATTGAGTAAAAAAAACACAGAAGTCTTAATAGAAATGGGCTGTAAAATTATTGTGGTAGCATGTAATACTGCAACCACAAACGCCATTGACGTGTTACGCACTTCTTACAACATACCAATAATTGGTATTGAGCCTGCCATTAAACCTGCCGCCCTTCAAACAAAACATAAAAGCATTGGTATTTTGGCTACCAAAGGAACATTGAGTAGCGCACTCTTCCACAAAACCACAAAAGAATTCGCAAAAGAAATTTCAGTTGTAGAAATTATTGGAGAAGGGTTGGTGCCTTTAATTGAAAATGACGAGTTAGATAGCAACGAAATAAAAGCGCTATTAAAAAAATATACGACTCCTATGGTTGCTGCAAACATCGATTATTTAGTTTTAGGCTGTTCGCATTACCCCTATCTTATTCCGCAGTTACGAGAAATGTTACCAGAGCACGTATCGATTATAGACTCTGGACAAGCGGTTGCAAAACAAGCCCAAAATGTATTACAGCAAAAAAAATTACTTACCGACAACAAAAACCAACCTACCCTACAGTTTTTTACAAATACCAGCACAACTACTTTAAAAAGCTTGCTTAAGAAGTATTCTGAAAAAACTATCATTAAAACAATGGATTTCTAATTTTTTACCCGAACAGTAATTGCAACTTTGAGCTTATTCTGCTTCTCTTCCACCTCATACTTATAGATTTGTTAACGGTGCCGTTTTACTTAAAACATTGATTTACTTTCCGTAATTTTGCAAAAAAAGATTGTATGTCAACATATAGCATTTCCATAGAGCCAACAAATAACGAAAGCATTGTAAAATTTGTAGCCAATTCGTTTTTAACCCGTTCTGCCAGTTACGAGTTTAAAAACATTGATGAGGCAAAACCCAGCCCCATTGCGCAACAATTGTTCTACCTTCCTTTTGTGAAGACCGTTTATATTTCACAAAACTTTATAGCCATTGAGAAGTATGACATTGTAACTTGGGAAGATGTTCAAGATGAAGTTGCTGAATCCATAACAGAATACTTAAATAGCGGCAAGGAAGTGGTGACCGCTACCGAAACTCAAAAAAAAGTACCAGTTACCATATATGCTGAAAGCACACCGAACCCGGCAGCAATGAAGTTTGTAGCCAATAAGCCGTTGGCAGATGGAACCTTTGAGTTTAAGAACATAGACGAAGCCCTTCACGCCCCTTTGGCAAAGGCCTTATTTTCATTTCCGTTTGTAAAAGAGGTTTTTATTAGCGCCAATTATGTATCGATATTAAAATACGATATGGCCGAATGGCAAGAAATTTCTATGGAACTTCGAGAATTCATCAGAAAATACATTGAAGATGGAAAACCCGTTCTTAATGATGAAATCCTTCAGAAAAAAGGAAAGGAAGAAACTGCCTCACAGCAATCTATTTCAGATGAAGATTTAAAAGACATTGATAAGGAAATTATTTCCATTCTCAATGAATATGTAAAACCTGCCGTAGCTAGCGATGGTGGCAATATTGCATTCGAGTCCTTTAATGAGCACACCAAAACCCTACGTGTTATTTTACAAGGAGCTTGCAGTGGCTGCCCTTCCTCTACCGTTACCCTAAAAAATGGTATTGAAACAATGTTGAGAGATATGATGAACGGAAGAGTACAGACTGTTGAAGCTATTAACGGGTAATCTACATCGTTTATCGTATTAAACCTACTTTATAACAAGGTTTTAACGATTATTTGAGAGTTTTTGCTTCTATAAAACCGTATCTTAGGTAGCCTAATTAAAAACCAAAAAATTATGGCAGTATTAAAAGTTATAGAAGTATTAGCAAACTCAAACGAAAGTTGGGAAGATGCCACTAGAAAAGCAGTAAAACACGCAAGCAAAACGGTTAAAAACATTAAATCTGTTTATGTGAACGAACAAAGTTGTACGGTAAATGGTGACGATGTCGATCAATTCCGAGTAAATGTAAAAATCACTTTCGAAGTGAGTTAAAACGCTGTTTTGACAAAAAATAAATACGCTTTTAGTTTATGACCAAAAGCGTATTTTCTTTTCACGAAACTTAAATCCTTCCGCAAATAACAAACTTGAGCAAACATAAAAACGAACTTCACTCCGAGACCAGCCCCTATTTACTGCAACACGCAGATAATCCCGTACACTGGAAAGCTTGGAATAAAAACACCCTTGCATTAGCTAAGGCAGAGAATAAGTTGCTAATTGTAAGTATTGGGTATGCGGCTTGCCATTGGTGCCATGTTATGGAGCACGAAAGCTTTGAAGACCAAGAAGTGGCTAATGTAATGAATCAAGATTATATTTCGGTAAAAGTAGACCGTGAAGAACGTCCTGATATTGATCAAATTTACATAAACGCAGTACAATTAATGACGGGCAGGGCCGGCTGGCCTTTAAATGTGGTCACCTTACCAGATGGCCGTCCTGTATGGGGCGGAACCTATTTTAAAAAAGAACATTGGATTGAAGCACTACAACAAATTCAACTTGTTTATAACGAATCGCCTAACAAACTTGAAGAATACGCCAAAAAGTTGGAAAATGGTGTAAAAAACATGGACGGCATTCAATTAAACACTGAAGAGTCTGATTTTTCAGATTTTGACACAGCTTCCCTATTAGTAAAATGGAGCAGAAATTTTGATCATCAATTTGGCGGCTACAAACAAGCCCCCAAATTTATGATGCCAAACAATTATCATTTTTTACTTAGGTATGCTATTCAAAATAAGGATGATTCTTTACTCGATTATGTAGAAAAAACACTAACCAAAATGGCATATGGGGGAATATACGATGCTATTGGAGGTGGGTTTTCCCGTTACAGTGTGGATGCAAAATGGCACGTACCTCATTTTGAAAAAATGCTCTATGACAATGCGCAACTAGTTAGTTTGTATAGCAAGGCATATGCACAAACACAAAACCCAGTTTATACAGAGGTTGTCGAAGAAACTTTGCAGTTTGTTTCAGAAACACTAACGAGTGGTGAAGGCGCATTTTATTCTTCATTAGATGCGGACAGTAGGACTGACACTGGAGAACTAAAAGAGGGGGCGTTTTATGTGTATACCAAAAATGAATTGCAAGACCTTATAAAAGATGATTTTGAAATTTTTAAGTCATATTATAATGTAAACGACTTCGGAAAGTGGGAAGGTGAAAACTATGTATTGATTCGAGATAAAAGTAATGCCCAAATTTCTGAAGAATTTTCAATTTCAGAAGAGACACTTCAGAGAAAAAAGAAAGAATGGAAAAACATACTATTCGATTATCGAAACAAACGGTCAAAACCCCGCCTAGATGATAAAATACTGACTTCGTGGAATGGTTTGATGTTGAAAGGTTATGTGGATGCTTATAAAGCATTTCAGAAAAAAGAATATTTAGATGCAGCTTTAAAGAACGCTCATTTTATAAAAGAAAAACAGCTACAAAATGATGGTGCCATATACCATAACCATAAAGATGGAAAAAGCACTATTAATGGCTATTTGGAAGATTATGCCGCGGCGATTGAAGCTTTTATTGCTTTATATCAGGTAACACTAGATGAGAGTTGGTTGCACATTTCGAAAAAAATGACAGATTATGTGTTTCAATATTTTTTCGATGAGCAGAAACATATGTTTTACTTTACATCTTCCAAAGACGATAAATTAATCACCCGCCTATTTGAATACCGGGACAATGTAATTCCTGCATCAAATTCAATCATGGCAAAAAACTTGTTTAAGCTCTCGCTATACTATAACGACCAAAAGTATGCTGCGACCTCAAAACAAATGCTTAAAAATGTATTGACCGAACTTTCATCGTACCCAATAGGATTTTCAAATTGGCTTGATTTACTTTCAAATTACCAATCAAATTTTTATGAGGTAGTTGTTGTCGGCAATCAAGCTTCGGAAAAAATAAACACAATAAATAAACATTACCTGCCCAATATATTAATTGCTGGCAGTACCAAAAAAACAGACCTCTTTTTATGCAAAGATAGGTTTGTTAAAAATGAAACATTCATTTACGTTTGTATTGACAATACGTGCAATGTGCCTGTTTCAGAAATAAATAAAGCTATTAAATCAATTAAAATTAAATGGACAAACTAAACAACTGGGAAACTTATATAGAGGAATACGGACAAAAACTGATTGATTTTCTCCCTTCTTTGATTGGAGCCATCTTGATGCTTATTGTTGGTTTATGGGTTATAAAAATTATAAACAAATTCATAAAAAAGTTTTTTGATAAAAAAGAATACGATGTCACTCTTGAAAATTTTATTGCCAGTCTAATAAATTGGGGGTTAAAAATCCTACTTTTTGTATTGGTAATAACGCAATTAGGTGTTGAATCTGCTTCGCTTGTTGCTGTTATTGGTGCTGCTGGTTTAGCAATAGGTCTTGCACTACAAGGCTCACTTGCAAATTTTGCAGGAGGAGTATTAATTTTATTGCTTAAACCATTTAAAGTAGGCGATTGGATCTCCGCTCAAGGTGTAGAAGGTACTGTAAAGGAAATTTCTATTTTTAACACCCGCATCATCACTTTCGGCAACCAAGAAGCTGTAGTACCCAATGGTAAATTATCAAATGATAATATTGTAAATTACACTTCTCAAGGAATTCGTCGTGAAGCATTAACTTTTGGCATAGGTTATGATGATAATATAAAAGAAGCAAAGGAAATATTGCTAAACCTTGTTAATGAGCAAGAAACCGTTTTACAACTTGAAGATAAAATGCCTATGATTGTAGTAGGTGGATTAGGTGACAGTTCGGTTAATCTATCGCTACGATATTGGGCCAAGAACGAAGATTTTTGGGCAATTCGCTGGCACGTTTTAGAAGAAGGGAAAGCAAGGTTAGAGGCAGCTGGTATTTCAATTCCATTTCCACAGCGCGATGTGCACCATTATAACCTAAATCCTTTGCAAGTAGAAAAAAAAGATAATAATTAGTATATTTATAGTAACTCAAAAACACATATTATGAAAAAATATATATTACCATTTGTATTTTTGTTTGGTACAATAGGGGTTTCGGCTCAAGAACAAGGTTTATATGAGCTTCAAAATAAAAAAATAGATGTAGAACAGCGGTATGCCTCTTTTAATATTTCCAAAGAAGAATTTGAAAGCATGGAAGGTTCTCCATACGTAAACGAGAATTTTATTAAAGGCAACATTTATAAAGGTAAAGAATTGGCTAACCAGAACGTATTGCTGCGTTACAATGCTTTTGCCGATGAAATTGAAATAAAAAAGAATGAACAAGAACAATCGTACAATGCCCTTATTAAAGACCCAGATATTTATGTAAAGATATTTCAAGATGTCTATGTATTTGTACCTTATAACGGTTCTAATGAAAAAGGTGGGTATTTTAATATCGTAAAGGAAGGCGATCAATTTGATCTTTATAAAAAAACAAAAGTTACCTATAAAGAACCTACTTTCGCCAAAACATCATATCAAAGCGACAAACCTGCAAAATGGGTGGACAACATAACATATTACTTAGTAGGAAAAGATGGTTCTTTTTACGAGCTTCCCACCAGAAGATCTAAAGTGTTGGACGTTATGAGCGAAAAGAAAAAAGAAGTTAAAAGATATATTAAAGAGCAGGATATAGATCTTGATGAAGAACAAGATTTGGCTAAATTAGTTACGTATTTCAACTCATTATTATAAATTTTAATTATTTCCTTAAAAAGCGGTATCATTATTAGATACCGCTTTTTTTTTCAGCTTTGGTAAAGATTACATCACCCCGCAATAAAATCTTTTAAATAATAAGGTTCAAAATAGGCGACATCTTCAAATTCGTTTGTTTTGAACTTTTTTTCTGAAAGAAATGCCATTTGTTTTGCTGAGGGCAATTTATCTTCTATAAATTCTGCATTGGAATGGCTGCAAAGCGTCTTGAATTTTGAAACACCATCACCTATAAATATTGTTTTTCGTTCGTTTAAATAGTCCAAAAATGAGTTTTCGTCTACTATTTCAGCTTTAGTTTCCCTTATTTTTTCTTCAGAAGAAAATACAGCTGAATATACTTCCATTCGCCGAGCATCAAGCAAGGGTATAACATACGTATCTTTTTCGTCTATTTGGAGAGAAAGTGATTGTAAAGTAGGAATGGAAAGCAATGGTATTTCTAATGCAAAACACAATCCCTTTGCTGCAGAAACACCAATACGCAACCCAGTATAAGAACCTGGCCCTTTACTTACGGCAATAGCATCTAAATTGCTTTTTAATATATTTCCAGATGAAAGCACTTCTTCTATATAACCATGAAGTTTTTCTGCGTGAGAATATCCCTTTTGTGATCCATTAGGGTTATCTTCCTTAAACGCAATAACGCTTCCGTTTACCGAAAGCGCTACTGAGCAATTTGTGGTTGCTGTTTCTATACATAATATGGTGGCCATATTTTATTCCTCTTTATTAGTTTCCTCTTCTTTCGTCACTTCAATTTTATCACCGTTTTTTAGTGATCGAGTTACCGTTGTGTAGGGACCGGTAATTACCGTCTCACCTTCGGCTAATCCTTTTGTGATTTCAATATTACTGTCATCTTGAATTCCGGTGGAAACCACTCTCAATTTTGCTTCATCCCCATCTTTTACAAATACACATTCAAAACGCTCATCAGCATCAGTAACTGCTTCTTTTGCTTTGAATTTTTTTGTTGAGGAAGTATCACTTTTAATAACGATCGCACTAATGGGAACACCAATAACATTACCTTTTCTATTGGTTATTATATCTACAGTTGCTGTCATACCAGGGCGAAAAGGGGAATAACTTTCAGGTTTTCCTTCCGTTAAATCTGCATATGAAACAGGTAAAATCCTAACCTTTACCTTAAAATTAGTAACCTGATCTGCCGTTAAAGCTGTTTCTGGTGAGTTTGCAATTTCGGTAACCACGCCTTTAAACTCACGTTTTAAATACGCATCTACCTCTACATTTGTTGAATCTCCCACAGCAACTTTTACTATATCGTTTTCATTAACATCCACTTCAACCTCCATGTTGCTAAGGTTTGCCACGCGCATAATTTCTGTACCAGCCATTTGAGCTGTTCCAACTACTCGCTCCCCTAGCTCAGCACTTAGTTTTGAAATAGTACCGCTCATTGGTGCATAAATTGAAGTTCTAGATAGGTTGTCCCTAGACTGCTTTACACTTGCGGCAGCACTTTGCACACTATAATAAGCTGCTTGTTTATTTGCTTTGGCTACTTCATAATCTGCAACCGAACGATCCCATTCAGATTTTGATATTACTCCTTTTTCAAAAAGGGTTTTATTTCGGTTATAGGTTGCTTCAGCATTTTTTAAACTTGCTTCTGCTTGAGATAATTGTGCTCTTACATTTTGCAAACCGGCTTGTGATTGGCTTAAAGCTGATTGAATTAAATCTGGGTTAATTTTTACCAATAAATCACCTTTCTCTACTTGTTGCCCTTCTTTTACAGGAAGTTCAATGATTTCCCCTGAAACTTCAGAAGACAAACTCACCTCAACTTCAGGTTGTATTTTACCGGTAGCTGCAACCGTTTCGGTAATATCAAGAGGTTTAATCTCAGTTATTTCAACTTGTTTAAAGTTGCCAGACTTACCAAACCAACCTGCTTTTTTACCTACAATAAGTAGAATAATAAGAAGGACTGCAATTGATATAATCCAAATGATGGTTTTTTTCTTCATAGTTAGAATTTTAGTTCAGTAGCTGAAACTCCAAAATATAACTCCAATACTTTTAATTTAAAAATATAATCATATTTGGTACGGTTTACTTCAATTCGAGCATTGTCGTACCGAAGTTTAGATTGACTGAAATCAAATGCGTTGGTTAAACCCACATCATATCTGTCTTTTGCATAATCGTATGCTAATTCTTGTGATTCTAAAGCTGCTAAAGAGGCTTCATATGATTTTAATGCTCCTTTGGCATCTACATATGCCTGATATACATTAGACTCTAAATCTAATTTAGCTTGCTCTAATTGAAATCTATTTCGTTCAAGGTTAATTTTGCTCCTATTTACACTACTTCTAGTTGAAAAACCGTTTAATATAGGTACATTAAGCTGCAAGCCATAGCCCAAACCATCGTTTTGCCAGAGTTGATCTGTAAAAGCACGATCAAGAAAATCATTGTCAGAGTACCTTGTATTATAACCAAAGAAAGCTGAAAGTGTCGGATAATAAGCTCCGCGTGCCAATTGTAAATCTTTCTGTGCCAATTCAACATTTTTTTGAGCAATTTTTACTTCATTTCGGTTTTCTTCAGCAGCATTAATCACTTCTTGTACTGGTTTTTCAATTATTTCGTCACCTACAATGTTATAGCCTTCATCAGCTATATCAAAAGTAGCATAATCTTCAATTAAAAGTAATTGTGCTAAACTTATTAATGAAATGGTTACTGCATTTTCGGTAACGGCTATCCGTTGTTTTTCACTTGCATCTGTAGCTTGAATTTCCAAAAGATCGCCTCGTGGCAATGTTCCCGCATCTACCAAATTATTGGTACGTTCAATTTGCTGTAAAGTAACTTCATTTTGAGCTTTTGCTACTTCTAAATTAGCCTTATTGAGCAATACTTGCAAATAAGCATTTGCTACAGCTAGAGAAATATCATCCTTCATTTTATCCAAACGGTACTGGCTCGCTAATTTTGAAAGCTTGGCACGCTGCAATTCACGTACATTTCGCAATCCATCAAATAAAGTTAAACTTGAATTAAATCCAGTTGTAAAAGAAGAAAATGTTTCATTTTCAAAAGCATTTGTTACTGGATTAATGTTAGCTCCCGTGTTAGTGGAATAAGAAGCATTTCCATTTAAGGTAGGAACGAAATTTCCTATTGCTTGTAATTTTTCAGTATCGGTAACCTCAACGTCCAATTGACTCTGCTTAATGGAAATATTATTCTCCAAAGCATACTCAACACATTCTGTTAAAGTCCACTCTTTGTTATCTTGAGCTTGTCCGGAAAAACCGAAAACAAGTAAAATTACTAAAACCGCTATTTTTTTCATATTTGATTGTAGTTGATGCATAAGTCTTTAGTTTCTTGAAAGTGTTACACGTATTTTAAAAAAATATGTAAAATCTATCCTCTACCCATAGTTTGCGCAGGTTTTATTTGGTTCCAAACTTTAATTTTATCATTTTTTGAAACTCCACTTAGCACTTCTACTTTAATACCATCACTTACGCCTAATTCAATTTCTTTTCGTTCAAATTCTTGATCACCGGTTTCAACCTCAACAAAAGGCTTTTGCGTTTTAGGATCGTATTGAACCAATGCTTCATTTATAGCTAAAACACTATCGGCCCGTGCTAAAATAATAGAAGCGTTTGCGCTTAAACCTGCTCGTATAAAAGTTGTAGTATCAGATTTTTTAAGCGTTCCTTTTATTTCAAACTGAATGGCGCCGTTTTCATCAACACCCTTAGGGGCTATGTAATCCAACACTGCGTCGAACTTTTGATTTTCAATGGCACCAACTGTAATCTCTAGCGGAAGGTCTTCTTTAATTTTACCTACTTCGCTTTCATCAACTTTTCCTTCAAAAATCATTTTATCCACATCGGCCAATGTTGCAATGGTAGTACCATCGTTAAAATTATTGGCTTCAATAACCTGGTTTCCTGTTTTTACAGGTACGTCTAAGACCATTCCAGAAACCGTCGCTCGAATTTCTGTATTTGCTGAAGCCCCTAAACCACTTGTGGTTCCGGTTTTAACGATATCGTAATTTTGACGTGCGCCAGTTAAATTTACTTGCTCTTGCTTAAAGCGTTGTTGTGCCGCATCAAAAGTAGATTGTGCATTATCAAACTCATTTGCAGAAATCACACCTTTTTCAAATAATTCTTTTTGACGGTTATATATGCTTTTTTGATTTTCAAAAGCCAATCGAGCCGTCTCAACTTGTGTGCGCGCTGCATTAATATTATTTTTTGCGCTGGTTAATGAGGAAACGTTAGGCACTACTTTAACCTTTGCAATTAAATCTCCAGATTTTATAATATCTCCAGCCTCTACATATATTTCATCTATAATTCCTGAAATATTAGGTTTGATTAACACTTCTTCTTTTGGCACTATACTTCCAGTAGCTACCGTCTTTTTTACGATTGTGTCGATAGTTGGTGTTTGAGATTCATATACAATAGGATCTTCTGCGTTTTTTTGCCATAGCCAAAACATAGCTACGGAAAAAAGCAATACAATACCAACGAGAATTATAATAGTTCCTGTTTTTTTCATGATGAATGCCGGAATTAACCGGTATTTTAAGGTTAAACGTTTTTTTATTCGGTCCGTAGTGCGTCTACGGGTTTTACTTTTATTGCATTTTGAGCAGGAATTAAACCTGCTAATAATCCTGAAATAATCAATATTGCTAGTGCAATTAAAACTACTCCAATATTTACTGATGGATTTATAAACATCATTTCACTAGTATCCATACCTTCCATAAAATAATTAACTAATGCCAATACTGCGGAAGCCAATACAATACCAGCCATTCCTGAAATAATAGTCAAGAAAATAGATTCTAACAGTACTTGGGAACGAATGCTCCAAGGTGTTGCACCCAATGCTCGGCGGATGCCAATTTCTTTTGTACGTTCTTTTACAACGATCAACATAATATTACTAATTCCAATAATACCAGAAAGCAATACTAAAATTCCTACAAAGTAAGCGACAAAATTAAGTGCTACAAAAAGGCCGTTGATTTTACTGTATTCTTCGTATAAATCAAAATTTCCTACGGCGCGGTCATCTTCCGGATGAATAGAGTGGCGTGCTTTTACAACATCAAAAACTTGGTCTTTTAAATTTGTGATAGATGACCCATCTTGAGCAGTAATTGCCATCCATCCGACCGTTTCCCCCATATTAAATGCTTGAGAGAAAGATGCAAAAGGAACATAAATTTCTTTTTGAGCCTCTTCAGCATCCCCTCCTCCATTCGATTTCTTTTTGTAAGTACCAATTACCATAAAGTTGACGCCATTAATCTTAATATAAGATCCAATTGCCTCTTCCCCTGGGTCATAAAGTCCCGTTTTTACAGATTCGCCAATAATTGCCACTTTACGTTTGTCATTAATATCAGCGTAATTTAAAAACCGCCCAGAAGTAATATCCATAGGCTGTTGTTTAATTATTTCAGGATAATCCCCATACACATTATACGCACCGGATTTTAAACCCCGGGTAACGTTATTTGCGCCTCTAAATCCGCCTAATTGATTTCTAGGTGATACATAACGAAGATTGGGTACATTTTGCTTAATTGCAGCTACGTCGCCAACTTTAAAATTATAACGACGCCCTTTGGGCAATCCTTTATAAGGTTTTGATGCTGTTTGGGCCCACATAAACATTGAGTTTGTCGCCATCCCACTAAACCCTTGCTTCACACCATTTTCAAGACCGTTCCCAGCAGCCAACAAAATCACGAGGATAAAAATACCCCAAAGCACACCAAAAGCGGTCAAGAGCGTTCTAAACCAATTTGAACTTAGCGCTTCTATTATTTCACTCCAACTGTCCCTGCTAAAAATTTTACTCATCACGCAATGCTACTATGGGTTTAATATTTGAGGCTCGATATGCAGGAAAAAAACCTGCTACGGCTCCTGCAACTACTAAAATGATAACAGTTGTAATAGCCACTCCAAAATCTACTGATGGATTACTTATGAAATCGGTTTCAATTAAAGGACCGACAAACTCTAATAGAATTAAGCTGGAAATTAACCCTACAAAACCTGCAATGGCCGTTACGAAAACAGATTCATGTAAAATCATTCCTATTATGGAAATAGGCTGAGCACCTATGGCTTTTCGTATACCAATTTCTTTTGTGCGTTCTTTTACAATAATAAGCATGATATTACTCACGCCTACAACACCAGCGATTATAGTACAAATTCCCACCCCCCAAAAGAAGTAGCGAATCATATCCATAAGGTCATAAAAGCGTTTGGCATTTTCTAGCGAGTTGTTAACGTTTATAGCTCGTTCATCTTTTGGGGCAACAGTATGACGCGTTTTTAAATCGTTTTCCAATTGGGTTGAAAACGCTTCAGAAGCAGCTAGTGCATCTTCAAATTTTTCTTCAGGTTTTAGCGTAAAAACCATAGATCGCAAATTATCTCCAGCATTAAAAACACGTTGTGAAGTAGTTAGGGGAATAAACATACGTGTCTCTTCTCGTTCCCCTCCCGGATCTGTATAAATACCAACTACTTTAAATTTAACTCCTGAAATTGTAATATACTCACCAATAGCATTTTTTCCTTTAAAAAGATCTTGATATACACGGTTTCCTAATATGGTGACTTTTTCATATCCATCCAAATCGCTTTGATTGATATACCGACCAGCAACTATCGTTTCATTCTCCAAAAATTGATAATCTCCACGAACTCCTTCAACTCGGTACGTCCCAGTTTCTCCTTTGTAGGAAGTTAAACCGTTCCAAACACTATATACACCAGATTTATATTCGAGTCTATCAATGTTTTTAGCTTCAGCTAATTCATAATCTCTATTGTCTAATTGAATTCTACGGCCTGGATTTAAGCCTTTATATTCTTGAGAAGTAACATTGGCCCAAACTTGAATTCTATTTGCAGCATCATTTTCAAATTCTGAAGAAATACCATTTTGCATCCCTTGACCAATGGCCAATAAAACAACTAAAATAAATATACCCGATGCAACGGAAAGCCCCGTTAAAAAAGTACGCAATTTATTTTTGCGAATTGTCTCGAATATTTCTTGCCATCGCTCTAAGTTAAACATGAGCTAATGCTTTTTTCATTGCTTCTTTTGCCCGAACTTGTTTCACTTCAGAATCATCTAAAATAATACCATCCTGCAGATTTACAATCCGCTTGGTCATATGGGCAATATCATCTTCGTGAGTAACTACTAAAATGGTCTTCCCTTCATCATTGATCCCCTGAATAAGTTCCATAACTTCATATGAAGTTTTGGTATCCAAAGCCCCAGTAGGTTCATCTGCCAATAAAACTTTTGGATCACTGGCCAATGCACGGGCAATAGCCACACGTTGTTTTTGTCCCCCGGAAAGCTCATTGGGTAAATGACCTGCCCAATTGGCTAAGCCTACTTTTTCTAGGTAGTGCATCGCTTTTTCGGTACGAACATTTCTTTTTTCACCTTGATAATATAAAGGCATCGCTACATTGTCAAGAGCAGATTTGTAGTTGATAAGGTTAAAGGACTGAAATATAAACCCTAGAAATTTATTTCTATATTTTGCAGCAACACGCTCATTCAAATTTTTAATTTCAGTTCCATCAAGATGGTAAGTACCTTCGTCTGCTTCATCTAAAATTCCTAAAATATTCAGCAAAGTAGATTTTCCCGATCCTGATGACCCCATAATGGAGACCATCTCCCCTTCAGCAACACTAAAATTAATTCCTTTCAACACATGAAGTGAATTGCTCCCCATGTGATAAGATTTATGTAAGTCTTTAATTGTTATCATAATTATAAAATAGCAACACGAAACACTACTAAAGTAATATTGTTTCGTGATATGTTTTTAAGACTTACAAGCTTGGTTGGCCAGAGTCTTTAATAGTAAGACTGTTTTAAATTAATATTGTTACAGCCAATATGTGAAGAAAATGTTAATGTTGGGCTTTTTTAGCGTTTTTGCGCGTTCTGTAAATAGCGTATCCAATTCCACCTATTAATAAATAAGGAAATATCATAAGATAGACAATGCCGTTATTAATACCTTTAGCAGCCTGACCTCCGTCCTGGGTTTCTAGGACAGCACGACACATTGCACATTGGGCATCGGCAGGCAAACTAACGACCAATAAAAAAAGTAAAATTATAAAAGCTTTGGTATTCATAAATCTAATAATAAGGTGATATCATAATATATACAATCACTCCGGTTATTGCAACGTACAACCATAATGGAAATGTGATTCTTGCTATTTTTCTGTGTTTAGTAAACTGCCCTGAAATGGCTCGAACATACGTTAATAACACAAAAGGAATAACGGTTATCGACAATAGTATATGTGTTATCAAAATAAAGAAATACACGTATCGCAATATTCCTTCTCCACCATAGGGCGTAGAGTCTGAAGTCATATGATAAATTACGTACATCACCAAAAAAAGTGCTGACAACGCAATACATGTCTTCATTAAAAGCTCATGGGTTTTCCTGTTTCCCTTTTTTATTTGAATAACCGCTAATACCAATAAAATAGCAGTAATACCATTAGTTGTTGCATAAATAGGCGGCAAAAAGCCCAATCGCTCCACACCAGGGATTCTAACTGTAAAAAGCACAGCAACAGCAATAGGAATAGCTATGGAAAGAATCCATATCCAAATGTTATATTTTTTAGTGTTTTCTGGAATAGTTTGCGACATACTACAATAGTTTTTTAATATCTTCAATTAACATTTGTATGCCTTCTTCTTCTAAACCGTCGTAGTAAATAATTGGGTTTCCATTTTCATCAAGACGGGAACGAATATTGCCATCTTTATCCACAAGAGCGAACATACCGGAATGCTCAAAACCACCTTCGGCTTCAGGTGTTTCTGCAGCATATAATTTAAACCCTTCATTAGACAACTTTAAAATATCTTTTTTATCGCCGGTAAGGAAGTTCCAATGTGGATGGCTTACGCCGTAGCTTTCAGCATATTCCTTTAATACTTCTGGCGTATCGTGCTCTGGATCTATAGAAAAAGAAGCAATACCGAAATTGTCTTCATTTTTAAACGCTTTTTCAACTTTTAGCATGTTGGTGTTCATAATAGGGCAAATACTAGGGCATGTTGTAAAAAAGAATTCAACAACATATACTTTTCCGTCGTAATAATTTTCTGAAATGGTATCCCCCTCTTGATTTGCAAAGGTAAAATCTGGAATTTTGTTGATGGTGACCATTTCTTTTTCATCTTTGTTTTCAGAAGTTTTAATAGGCACTCCTTTAGTACTTAAACGGTCATTTTTTACTACATCACCTTGACTAAACCGCTCTATAATTTTTGGGACGGCCCATATTCCAAAAATCAATATAACCGCAGTAATCCCTACATATGAATATTTTTTCAAAATATATATTCTTTAAGTTTTAGTGTAAATTTATATTTCACGTTTTGCATTGTTTTTCTTTAATGCCAAACGGTATTCTGCTAATACAATTTTAATGTCATCGCTCATTTTATTATCGATTTCAGCTATTTCGCGAGAATCAAAACCATACAACAAGCCAACATCTTCATCTTTTTCCCTTCCCCTAAGGTTTCTTTTCTTATCAATTATAAACACATATGGTGTTGCTAAGTTTTTATCCAAACTGAAATCACTCTGCAAAGAAGAAAAAACTTTCTTTATTTCTTCTGAAGGGCCATAGACAAATTTCCATCGGTTTGTTTCGGCAATTTCGGAAAGTTTTTTATTTAGCTCTTGCGACTGCTGTTTTGCTTCTTCAGGTAGTAGAAATACAATTTGAAAATCTTCAAATTCGCGGTTTTTCTTATATATTTTGTGGGCCAGGTTATAGGCTCCTACCTTATTTTGCATAGGGTCTTTACCAAAAAAGCCTAAAACTGTAATGTTATCATCTAATTGGACTGGACTACCGTCTTTAAGGGCAAAGCCATTTAATTCGTTTACAGATTCTGTTAAAATAGGTAGTTTTGCAAAGTTGTTTACACCTGAAGCAAAGAATATGTATGCCGTAATTGGAAGGGCAAACAAGATAAAAATCACCAAATATTTCTTGACTGAACGCTGCTTCATAGCATACTTTATTTTAGCATGCAAAAATACAGGCTAAAAGACGTATGAGCAACCTTTTAAAGTTAATTTTTAAAGGCTATAAAAACAAAAAAGCCTGGCTTTTGCCAGGCTTAATTTAAATTTTTAGAAACTAATTAAAAGTCAAACTTTATGTAGTTCTCTTTATATATTTCAAAGATATAATCTCCTTCTATTAATAGTATTAAGACAAGATATGCTATTAAGAAAATTCCTGTCCATACTACCGAACGGCGTAATCCAGATTTTTCATCACGCATGTGCATAAAGTCCCAAGTAATATAGTATGCCTTAACAATGGTAAGTATTATAAATACCCAGTTAAGTAATTTCATCGCTAAGAATGTATTCTCAGTTAAGAAAGCAGGTTTAATAATACCAAATACAACTTCTACTACAGTAACTATGGAAAGGAAAACAAAGACCCCCCATATTTTTTGTACGTTACTTTTAAATTTAACCGCTCCCCTAAAGATTGCTAAATTATGATTATCGTGTGCCATTTTTTAATTTTTAAACTACTTTAAACAAGGTAAAAGAATGTAAATACAAATACCCAAACTAAATCTACAAAGTGCCAGTAAAGACCTACTTTTTCAACCATTTCGTAACTTCCTCTTCTCTCATAGGTACCTATTACCACATTAAAGAAAATAATTATATTAATTACTATTCCTGAAAATACGTGAAAACCGTGAAATCCTGTAATAAAGAAAAAGAAATCCGCAAAAAGTGGCGGCCCATATTCATTATGTTTCAGGTTTGCACCTTCCACAACTAATTTTCCGTCATTCACTATTTTAGCAACAGACTCTTCTCTAGAAAGCACAGTAGGCTCACCGTGTTCGTTAAGGTACTGTGTTCTAACCAATAAGTTGTCGTTGGCCAAAAATCCAGCTTTTACTTCTTCATATGTAAAAGATGTTTTGGTAGGTTCTGCTTCATACCAAACTCCCTCACTTTCATTATGAACTTGACGAGCTGTTGGTATATTTGTTGCAAAATCTGCTAATGCCACACGTTCTCCTTCCGTATCTAAAAACTGAAGTATTTTTCCACCTTTAGTTTCCACTGCCCCATAGTCACCTTTAATAAAAGTTGCCCATTCCCAAGCTTGAGAACCTACGAAAATAACACCGCCAATGATTGTTAAAAACATATATAGCGTTACTTTCCCTTTTTGCATTTTGTGGCCGGCATCTACTGCCAACACCATCGTTACCGATGAGAATATTAAAATAAACGTCATTAAAGCCACGTAATACATAGGTGCTTCTACACCATGTAAAAAAGGAAAGTGGGTAAACACTTCATCAGCAATTGGCCATGAGTCTATAAATTTGAATCTTGAGAATCCATAAGAGGCAAGAAATCCTGAAAAAGTGAGGGCATCCGATACGATAAAGAACCACATCATCATTTTACCATAGCTGGCTTTTAATGGTTGGTTACCTCCACCCCAAGTTTTTCCTTCGGTACCTGTTTCAACAACGGTAGCTTCCATACAAAGAATTTGGTTTAAAAATAGGTTTCAAAAATACGATTAATTTTTATCTAACGAAATAGAAAAACAAAAACAGGTAAATCCAGAGAATATCAACAAAATGCCAGAAAGTAGCAGCTAGTTCAATTCCAAGGGTTTTACCGTTTCTATACTTTAGTTTATAATGATTATAAATTACAACCAATAACGAAATCAACGCGGCGATAACGTGGGTTATGTGCAATAACACCACTAAATAAATAAACGATGTGGTAATAGTACTTTCACTACCCGTAAAGTAATAACCGTTTGCGATTATCTGAGAAAAACCTCTAAACTGTAAAAATATAAAAGCCCCACCCAGTAAAAGTGTAGCTATTAAAAACAGCATTCCTTTTTTATTTTGCTCTTTAGAAATTAATCTTTTTGCCAAATGAATTGTGATACTACTCACTAAAATTACAGCAAGGCTAATATAGAAAGCTTGCGGTATTTGAAAGTCCGTTAACCAATCTGGGCGTTCTTTACTCACCACATATGCACTGGTTAAGCCCGCAAAGCTCATTGACAAGCTTATAATACCAAACCAAAGCATCATTTTTTTGGCACGCTTTATTTTATGTTCTTCTGTACCTTCTGTATAATCCATTATCGTATAAATTTATCTATTACATACACTACTTGTAGCAATGTAATGTAACTAACACTTGCCAACATCAATTGTTTAGCTGCTTTGTTCGTTTTCTCTCTAAATAATTGTATAGCATAGTACAACAACCCAATGCCCAATATTCCAATAATTACAGCACTAACAGAGGTTATGTACAGTTTTCCGGTAACTCCAAATGCTGGTATTAAAGATGCCAATACAGTCCATATTGTGTACAAAACAACCTGTACAGCTGTTCCCTTGTCCCTTTTTCCCGTGGGCAACATAAAGAAACCTCCTTTTTGGTAGTCTTCATATAAAAACCAGCCAATTGCCCAGAAATGTGGGAATTGCCAAAAAAATTGAATCATAAACAATGTTCCCGGTTCAATACCAAAATTATTGGTTGCAGCCACCCAACCTAACATGTATGGGATAGCGCCTGGAAAAGCCCCTACAAATACCGAAAGCGGGGTTTTGGTTTTAAGCGGGGTGTACAAACTGACGTACATGAATATCGAAATTGCCCCAAACATAGATGTAATTGGGTTTATAGTATACAATACAACCAAACCAACTATTGTTAAAACTATAGCTAAAACAAGAGCCGAATTAACTTGCATTCGGCCAGCAGGAATTGGACGGTCTTTTGTCCTATCCATTAATGCATCTAGATCCCGCTCAATTATTTGATTGAATATGTTAGAAGCACCCACCATACAGTAACCACCAATACACAATAAAAGTAAAATGTAATAATCAACCGTATCTGCCCCTAGCAAATACCCTGCAACTGAAGAAAAAACCACACTAACCGAAAGCCGGAACTTGGTTATTTCGGTAAAATTCCTGACAAGGGTTTGAGGAACAGATTGTGTTTGTGTTACAGACAAGCTCATTTTTTTTGCGGTGCAAAGATACAGCAACTGCATATTTTCCACAATTTATTCCAGCTTTTCTTGACTGTTTATTATAGTTTTTTGTTATTTTAATGCCCTAATAAAATCCAATAAAGATGAACATTAAAAAAACCACCCTATTATTTCTTATATTTTGTACAACCATCGCTTTTTCGCAAACTGATTCTGGTGAAAAAATAAGCCTTAAAGTAGTTAAAGCAAATAACGATGTTTATATGCTTAAAGGCAAAGGTGGAAACATTGGTTTGAGTTTCGGGAAAGAATCTATTTTAATGATTGATGACCAATATGCAGAACTTTCGCAAGACATTCTTAAGGCTATTAGAAAAATTAGCGATAAACCCATAAAAACACTAATCAACACACACTTTCACGGCGACCATACTGGAGGAAACACCGCTTTCAAGAAAGAAGGAGCTGTTATATTTTCTCATGAAAAAACGCGAGAGCGGTTAACTGGTGTTGTAAATACAGATCAGAAAAAAATAGATGAATCTGCTTTACCAATGGTTACCTTTACCGAAAACTTACAATTTCACCATAACGGCGAAACCATCCAGGCTTTTCACATAGAGAACGCACATACTGATGGAGATGTGGCTATCTTCTTTCCTAAAAATAATGTAATCCATACTGGTGATGTTTTTTTTAATGGAAGCTACCCATACATAGATACAGAAAGCGGCGGCTCTATTGATGGGTATATAAAAGGGTTGGAAAAAATAAAATTGATGTCCAATGAAGACACTAAAATTATTCCCGGTCATGGAGAATTGGGCAACATTGACGATCTTACTTTTACCGTAAATATGCTTAACGACATATATAAAAGCGTTCGTTTTCATCAAGCAAAAGGAAAATCACTTCAGGATGTATTAGCTATGAAAGACATTACCTCTAAATACGATGAGAAAGGCTACGGAAAAGGTTATATATCTACAGATAAAATACTCACCACCATCTACAATGAAATAGAAAAAACCAATGGCCCTGTTGACAACCGAAGCATGGAAGAACGTCTACAGGATAAATACAACAAACAGCAAAAAGAAAAGAAAGACAACTAATAAGCTTTCTTTTAAAAGTCGTAATACCAATTAAACAAATCGGTACGAAGACCAAAGTTTAGCCAAGTAGTCTGGTTTTCAAAAACAGTTTCTGTGTTTATTTCGGGTTTAAAGTCCCGAACAATCAAGCTGGCGTATATTTTCAGGTTAGTCGCAGGATTTATTAAATAACCGGCTTGTAGTTCTCCATGGAAAAAATCCGTGGTATTCCCTTGCGCTACCTCATTCCCAAGATCTGAAACTCGATTATCTTCAGTTCCGTAAATGTTTCCGCCGTAAAAAAGACCGTCTTCGTCTGTATTGAATTCAAATCCTCGTTTGGCAAATATCAGCTTTAGGTCACCGAAAATACGTCCTTTTTGGTAACGGGCAATAGTGATAAATTCAGAAAAATTAGACCCTAAGGTATGCGCCATCGATTGGTTGTTGTGACCATAATTCAATATGATGGAATTATGTGAGTACGTATAAGGTCGTACTCGGTTATATTCAGCCTGAAGGTACAAGCCATTTACGCCAAAAGCATCATAATATTTGGCTCCTAACTGGTAGCCTATTTTATTTCTATAGCTTCCTTTACCATCAAAAATATCGCTGGAAGAAAATTCGTCTATAATTAATTGCCCATACGCGTTAATACGATCGGTAAACTTATATTTTGAAGTAAGGCCAATCAAAGCATTACCCCCACGCGGACCTGTAGAAAATTCTATAGCTCTGTAAAAAATAACCGGGTTTATGTAGTTAAAATCAAACCCTCGGTCATTATCGTTTTCCCAAACCACAGATTCAAACAAACCAATGTTCAATCTTTTTGTTACATTGTAACTTAGGTAATGATTGGCGAAAAACTTAGTCCTAAAAGACCCTCCATCCTGTACTTCTGGCCTAATATCGCGCAAGGACATCCAAGTATTGGTATATTTAAGCTTCCAGAATGTGGTGTTTATTTTAAAATAAGGATAAGGACTCGCATTATCACTTAACAATAACGATCGATATCCATCACCATAGAAGTTTTTACCGTGACCTAATTGAAAGTTAAAATGTTTTGAAGGCGAATATGAAATATGCCCCGTAGCTATTGGATAATCGTATGAATCGCTTCTAAACCTCTTTGCAATACCACGCCCAGGAATTAAAGCTGGGTTACCCCCTGCAGGCCTTCGAGCTTCTGCAAAACGGTTAAAATAATCAGCAAACCTACCTTGACTTTCATAAATAACGGCAAAAAAGTTTAAATTTTTGCCCAAACCACCTTGGGTATAAACTAACCGGGTGTTGTTATAAGTATCTATTTCGGCGTCAAAATCTTTTCCCACTTGCAAATCAACTCCAGCGTCTAACGTAATCCAATAATCCTCTCCTTTTATAGTAACCAAGTGTTCATTCCATAATTTTCTACCAAACCAAGAGGATTTATCTTTTAACAACTTTCCATTTTCAACTTCAAAATCATAATATTTATTAACTTCAGAATAAATAAAAGGCTTTTGTGCTGTATGATTGTTTTGGCCCACACGGTTTAAAGCAGGGTCGAACAAACTGTAATTGTGATGAGAGAAAGGTATGTTTATGTGGCTGGTATACTCTTCGTTTTCATAAGGAAGGTTTTCAATTTCGTCATATTCATTTTTTAATGTTCCTACTATTTTCGTTTCAGAAATATCTTCTTCACTTTCATATGCTGGCGCAGCCTGAATAGGTATCGGTATAGACATGGTAAATTGCACATACGCCGGATTACTGTTATAAGTAGCTGGTTTTATTGTTGGCAATTCTTCAAAAACGCGCTTTGTTTCTTCTTTAAGCTCGTTATAAATAGCATCTACATAAAGCACTTTAAATTTTCCTTCTTTTGTCACTTCAAAAAACACTGCTACGTTACCCTTATAGTTCTCTTCAGAAACTACTTTGGGAACATTGAAATTTGAAAAAACTTTTGACCGTAAAGTAGCATCAAAACAATTTTGAAGTGAGGAAATTGATTCGTTTTCACATTCAGGGAAAACAGGGTATTTTTCAAAGGTGCCAGTTGTGGTTTGTGCTGCTATAGGTAGACAAGCCATAACAAGCAAAAGTGAAATAAAACGCTTCATTGTAGGATATGAATTTTGTTGAAAGATACGGTTTTTTCCTTTTCTGAAAAGGTAAAAATAAAAGCCCTTCTATTTGAAGGGCTTTATGGTATCAATACGCCATTTTAAAAATTATCGGGACATTGTAAATAACATCTACCTTTCTGTTACCCTGTTTACCCGGTGTAATTAAAGGCAATTTATTGATTACCCGTATAGCTTCTTTCTCTAAAGGCTTGAATTGTGAACGTGCAACAATCTCAAATACCCGCCCAGATGTATTAATCTTAAACTGAACATCGATACGCTGTATTTCTCCTTGATCAATTGCTCCAGAAAATTTTTCGGCATCAAAGTTTCTGCTTATAAATGCATTTACTTTTTTTGACATGCATTCAACACGTTGTTTATTGGTAGAAAATGATTCACAGCCTGGAAAAATTGGTGCATTTTCAACTGTATTTGAATAGTGCTTTTTTGAAGTCTCTGGCTTATTCACATTAGATACCTTAGGCACTTTAGCAGTAAGAGTTTCTGTGCTTGCGGTGGATGTTTCGGCAACATCGGTCACTGTGTTTTTAACCACTTTAAGTTCATTTTGTATAGTTGTAAGTGTTTTCCTTTCAGGTTGTTGTTTTATAGGTTCTTTAGGTTTGGGAAGGTCTATAACCGGCTCTTCAAGCCTATAACTAACAAATGCAGGTTCTGGCAGGTAAAAATCATTGTCCGGAACCTGTTTTACAGTGGTTGAACCAATACTACTTTCAGCAACAAGAAACACCAATAGCATACTAACAATAAGCCCTAGTTGAAAAAACAGACTAGAGTTCCAAGGGGTGTTAATACTTTTCTTGTCTTCTCTTTTTGAATACTTTTCTGGATTTTGTTTTTTTGAAAATTTCATATCTCTTGTATTTAATTTGGTTATTATATGAAATTTAATACAAGGGTTATGCCAAATAAAAAACGCCTCCATTTCTGAAGGCGTTTTTATATATATTAAAATACTCTTAGTTCTGAACTTGGAAGAGGATTGGAAGCGAATATAGCACCCCTACTGCTTTACCTCTTTGCATACCAGGTGTCATTTTAGGTAATGACTTTACTACCTCTACCGCTTCTCTTTCTAACCTTGGGTGCGGAGCACGAGCTCTAACATCTACAATGTTACCACTTTTATTAATTTTAAACTGAACGAAAATTCGTTGTTTACCATCTAATCCAAGATCATTAGCAAGTTCAGTATCAAATTTTTTCTGTACAAATTTTTGTACTTTTTCAGACATACATCTTTTTTTAGCGTTGTTACCGCTTTCGTTTTCACAACCAGGATAAACCGGTACGTTTTCAATTACGGCAAAAGGTACGTCTGCAATTTCTTCTTCTACTTCTTCCTCTACAATTTCTTCTACTTCAACAATCTCTTCTTCTTGACTTGCCTCGGTAGATTCTATTATGGTTTCCTCTACTTCTTCTTCATCTTCAACAACCTCAATTACTTCAGGTGCTGGTGGTGGCGGAGGTGGTGGTGGCGGAGGTGTCAATTGTTGTGTAATTGGCACTTCTTCTTCAAGATCGTCACCTACATCGACCATGCCGGCATCTAGGTCTGATTTATCATACGTTTTCCATTCGATAGCTTGCCAAGCAATAAAAAGCATTAATATCATTCCTATTTGAAAGAACAATGTGCTTCTGCGGTTCATATCCGCTTTCGGATTTTTCTTCGGTTCCATAATAGAGTATTTATTGTGTTGCTAAAATATAGAAATTATAGTTCAATTGAAAACTAAAACCATATTTAGTTAAAAATTTTATCTTTAATTTTTCTAAAAAGTCCAACCCCTAGGAGCAAACCAATTATGTTTGCTACAACATCGAACGTATCAGCTTGACGATAGGTTGTCAATACATGTTGTAAAACCTCAATTATTATGCCATAGAGCAAGCATAAGCCAAAAACAGCATATATAGTGGTTATAGACATCATTTTTCTTTCTTTTATATAAAAAAAAAGCAACCAAATTACCACCAATCCAAAGCTTATGACCACATGGGCAAATTTGTCGAATGGTATTTTATCTTGGCTGGGCAATATGCCTTGAGAAGGCAGCAATAAGCCAATTGTTATAAAAACTGTATATGCTAATGCTAAAAAAAGTAGGCTTTTAGGCGCCAATAATTTCTTTATAAGCTGCTGCATCTAATAAATCTTCAATCTCTTCTTGGTTGGAAATTTTAATTTTGATCATCCAGCCATCACCATAAGGGTCAGAGTTTACTTTTTCAGGTTCGTTTTCTAAGTTTTCATTAAACTCTATAATCTCTCCCGATAGTGGTAAAAACAAGTCTGAAACAGTTTTAACTGCTTCTACGGTTCCGAAAACCTCTTCCCTGTCCAAGGTTTCGTCTACTGTTTCTACTTCTACGTAAACAATATCGCCCAGTTCGCCTTGCGCAAAATCTGTGACGCCAACTGTGGCAACATCACCTTCGATTTTTATCCACTCGTGGTCTTTAGTGTATTTTAGTTCTGCAGGTATATTCATAATATAAATTTCTTAAAAGTTTATTTTGTTTTTTAGTTTCCGAAGTTATAGCGAAGGGTTATACCGCTTCTAATAGTCGTTTGTGGAAATGCAGTTGATATTGCATATTCTGAAAACGTATGATCGTAATAAAACAAAGCAGTTAAGTTTTTGCTCAATGCATAATCTGCAGAAAACTGAAGCCCATAGATGGTTTGTCCCGCTGTTGTTTGATTATTTTCAATATCCAAATAACGGATAATGGTTTTATTATCTCTTCTAGAAAGATCTACTTTAAAGTTTAAGTCACTTTTAAGTATTTTCTTTTTACCCCCAAAGTTGGTCCCTATTGTAAGGTCTTTTAATCTATACCCCAAACCGAGGATGATTTCATTTCCTTGAATTTCGGTAAGCAAGTTGTTTGCAAAGCTCAAAGATAGTGCTCTATCCTTTCTTAACTCAGCAAGGATTTTTACAGAGTTTTTCATCTCAAAATCCACTCGTAACAATGGTGAAAATTGCTCCATAAGATTTACATTACTGTACAAGGTCTCACTCTTAAAATTACCAGCTTGGTCCACAGCGTCTGGGTTATTTTTATCAAAATCTAAATTGCTTTGAAATTGATTAACCGTATATCCTGCTCTATAGCCGTGTTGTAAGGAAAAACGCTTAAAGTTCTTTTTAAACCAGTCTATGTTCATTAAACCGGTATATTTTATATCCCAGTTTGGCAAAGGAATATCACGTAAAAAGCCTGTCTTTTCACTAGATGCATCGCTTCCTTTATAGGCTGCCAAAAACGCTGGTAACAATACATCTTGACTGGTTCTTCCATAGCCGATTGGGAAACCTGTTTCAGGATCTCTTGGAATGTTAGGCCCATAACGTTCTGCAGCAAGTCTGTTGGCGATCACCAATCTATTTTCCCTAAAGTCGTCAAAAGCCTCAGAGCTGTTTTCGTCGCTTGTACTAAAAGCTGTTTTAATCAATAAGGTTGAAATGTTGAAATTTCCAAAGGTATTTGGTGTCAACGATCGATATTGCCCATTTTCAACGATATAGTTTTCAGCGTAATTTTCCGAATATAAACGGTTTCCATTAATGTCTATGGTTAAATCTTCTAACGGTTCAAGATTAACTTGAATGTCCATTTGTCGATTTTCCACTTCGGTATATTGTTCATTAAATTCTGGGTATAAAGTAAGCCAACCTTTTCTTGCCGCCATTTCCCTTATTTCAGCTTGGCTACCAAATGTAAAAGCGGTTGTGGGTCGCAATGTTCCAATAAACCCAATAGATTGTGTGTATCCCGGAAGGAATATACCCTGATTTTCTTGATAATTGAACTTGATTTTTTTAATAGAAGTAACCAATCCTATAAGCGTGTTAACGGCTTTATCCCCACCACTAAGAGAACCTGCACCACCTGCTTCATTACTTCCGGCGTTACCCAACACGTTATTTCCGCTTCTTGCTACTGACGCATTTTCTTTTCTACCTTCCCCATTTTTTTCTTCTGTACCGGCTTTACCACCTTCTTTAGATTCGCCCCCTCTATCTATTCCTGATTTTGTACCTGCTTGGTTTGAACTAGTTTTCTTTGTAAGACCTACATAACGGTAAAAACCACTCATGTCGAGGTTAGAGTTAATTGCGTGGGTACTTGCATTCTGAATGGAGTTACCCAAATCGTAAGTTTGGCTTCCTTCCCCATTTTCGTTTGGGATTGAAATGTTATTGAACAAATCACTTCCGTCTTGCCATTGGAAATCTCCCGTATATGAATATGTAGCCCTAATAAACTTTAAGAATGGAAATTTAGCCGTTGGTAAATCGTAGTTCAGTTGTAATGACTGAAAGTGTTGGTTAGGGTCTCCTATGTCAAAAAAGCCGTCCCAAATACCGATTGTATCGTCTGAAAAACCTTCGTCATCCAAATAATTAGTAACAATCCTATTGTTTGAGGAAGTGAAATTGAAACGCAACGATTTTGTTAAATTATAGTTGATGTTATACTCCCAATCAAACAAGAAATTACGTTGGTACAGCGTAGGAATACCTAGGTTTCCAGGCAAACGGTTTAATTCCCTAAACTTTTGTTCATTGTATTGACGAACAATATTGGAACTTACCGATACATTTGTCGGCTTATAATTTATATTAAAGTCTTTTAAAAACTGCCAATACTTACCCGTGAAAAGCGAATCGTTCTTTTTAAACGGTTCGTAGGGTTTTTGATCAAAATTATAATTGTAGGTTCCTCCAACTCTAACGTTTTGGTCTAAGGCATCTTCAATTTCAAAATCATGATGATCTACCTGATTGTATGAATATGAAAATGTAAAGTTTTCAATATCGTAAGGTTTTGGTTTTTTATCACCGGTTCTGTCTTTACGCACTCCAATGAAGTTAACACTTTGTCGTTTTGTGTAATCTACAGATTGTTGCCTAATAGCTTCCCTTTCATCTTCGTCTTCCGTATTATCTAAACGTGTCTCCAGCTCGATATCTTGGAATTCAGGGTCATATTGTGGAGTTATCAGTTCTTCCGAACGACCATAATTAAAGGGTAATTGAATCCCCCATTTTTTTGGAAGTAATTGACCTAAGTTAAAATTGGTTACAACATCGTATTGCTTAACATCTTCACGGCTTCTTTGATTAGGACCTTGTTCCACAGACCCAAATCCAACTGTACTTCTTCTTCCAGTAGCACTTACGTTCATAAAGTCGGCCATATTAGCATCCAGTGTAGCAATAGCAGCCCACCCACCTTCATTTTTCAACTCAGAAAGGCGTAATTCGTTAAACCATACTTCACCGGCTATATCACTGGTATTATCCTCCCTATTCTTCATACCCAACATAACAATACGTACGTTTCCAAAGCTTGGGTTACCTTTTATACCTATACGCATTTCATTTTCAGGCCCAGAGAAGTTGGGATCTAGCTCAGACTGCATAAAATATACAGGCTGATCGGGATCTGCGGGTGGCTCTACAGCTCCTAAAACACGTGTTTTTATTTCTTGCAACAATGCCAATGGTAATCGTATACGGTTTTCTACCGGCCATACCTCTTCCCTTGAAGTAGATCCAAATGAAGTTGGGTTGAGAGGAATCTCTATTTCGTAATAGTTTTGCGAAAGATCATTCCCCAAACGCATAAAAGCTACCATTTCACCATCTGCTAAAGCAGCTTCATTTTGTAGTGACTCGGCGTGGATAAACATTTCCAAGTTCTCATACTGGCGCATATCCACATTAAAATTTTTATAAACACCACGACCATCCCCAGGTTCCAGTCCATTAACTCGCAAAGCAAGCGACTGCTCGTTTTGACGAATCAAGTTATTGTTATTGTTCAATTGCTCGCGTAACACTCCAGGAGGCAATACGTATGGTATAGGTTGTCTATTTCCGTTCTCTTCAATATTAACGGATTCATTTTCAAAAGTTGTATCGTCCAATTCTGGATCTTCTCCAGTTAAATCGAGTGTTTGAGTATATCTTCTGTAATCTCCTCGCACCAATTCTAACGTACCAAAACGAAGCACGGTTGTTTCAGAAAATTGAGAAAGGAACATTCGCATAAAACGAATGGATCTAAAATCTGAAATTCCATTAACAGCTTGATCTGGATCGCTAATTGGTATTTTAAACTGTACCCAACGTGCGTTGATAGTTTCGTTGTTAGGTGTTGTTACCTGTATTTCCTTAACATCAGTAACATAATCATTGTTATCTGTATCTAGCTCTTGGTTTGCACCTGGAACATCACTCCCTGGTTTAGACCTAAAAGGAACATTATATTCAAAATAAGCATCTACCGTGTTCATGGTATTGTCACGGTTTATGTCTTCTACATCAGGCTGTGTGGTAGAGCCTCTGTTTGTATCGGTAACTTCTACAGGGGAGTTTCCTTCGGTACCATTGTACTGGCGGTATCGGTTAATTACATCTCCATCTGCTTGTAAAAAGTATTGATAGTTATCATTTGCAGGATCGGCAAGGTTTCCAAACTCTGGAAACATAGTTGTTTCATCTGCATCATTGATACCGTCATAACCTATATCTTGATTGGTTCGTTGCTGGCCTTCGGTATCAAATGTATATACAAGCGATTGATTGGTTGGCACTTTTCCGTAGATGGTAGGTATTGTATTGTCATCTCCACCGTCTTCAGGAAGTCCATTTTCATATTGTTTCCTTCCGTCCTTTAAAATATCTTCGGAAATATTACCTAAATTAAAATTGATAATACCCCCAGGATTATTTTCATTTTCTTCATAAATAAACGGGTCCATCACCCAAAATTGAATGTACTCTACATTAGAACGTTCAAAATCTGTTGTAGTTAATTGCCTAGAAATACCTGCAAACCGATCTTCTGGATTTGGTAACGTATTACCGCCTGCCGCTTGTGGATTAAAGTTATAGGGACCCCTTTCTGAAGGAGAATAAACCAAATCTAATGGAAACAGAGCCTGTGTCTGCCCCTGTATAATGTCTTGTTCTGGGAAAATTTCATCACGGAAAATACGTCGGGTAAATGGAGAAGAAAGGTCTTCGTCTGTAATTCCGTCAGGGCGTTGGCTACTGTAAAAAATTGGGTCAATAGTATACCAAGCTAATTTTGCACGGTTATAATTATAAGATAATTGATTGGATATTTCACCTCCAAAACCTACCGGGGTACTTCCTAAAAACCATGTGTTGGGAGTACTGATATCCAGTTCGGTTTGAGAAGCTTCAAAATCATCCACATATACGGTTGCTTTACCGTCAAAGTCTGACACCTTTGGTGCTCCCGGCATCAAGTATGCAAATTCACCACGCAATGATACATTGGATTCGACATCGGTATCGATGTTAGGCAATTTGTTTACTAATCTCGTTAAAAACGGAACTTCAGTAGAATAATTCGCGTTTAAACCAAAAACGGTATTGTTTATAGGTTCAACATTATAAGAAGACTTTTGTGTTAATGGTCGCTCGTTCAAATTCAAGTACGTAGCTCCAAACTGTAATTCATCACTAAATTTATGTTCTATGTTTAAGCCTGTAAATCGCTTTGTTTGTTGACCAAAAAGTGTATTGTTTTCAGTAGAAATCTGTATAGGCGTGTTAGAGTTCAACAAAGAAGGGTCTAAAATCTGTACCCTACCCAATTGATAGTTTACCGTATAGTCAACTCCTTCTACCAATTGCCTTCCTCCGGCAGTAACCGTCACCGAACCTTGCGGTATATTAAAGGCTCCAATAGGAATTCCATCGGCTCCTGTTGATTTGTAACTACCTTTTAACTGAAATTTATTTTTATCACTATCCTCTTGTTCTGCTTGTATTTTAGTAGAAGTATATAATGTCCTGAAAACATATTTGTTTTGGTTAGCATTATAAGTAGATGGGATGTCATAATTTTCAGCTCCTCCAGGCGAATTGTCTAACTTATCAAACAAATACTTACCAAAAGGCTCGACAGAGGTGAAAATAATTTGTCCGTTTTGGGTGTCGACGGTAATATTTGGCAGAAAATCAAAGAAACCGTCCCCTCCTTGTTGCGGGTCACCATTAAAGTTTAACCTATCTAGATTAAACACTCGCAATAGTGTAGTATTTTCAACATCTTCTGGTAAAGGAGTCGCTGGAAAAGTAGAACTTCCTTGTGCTGCTGTAATGTAATTAAGTGGCGAAGGATCTGTATACAGAATGTTCAACCTAAAATCTTCTTGTTCTAATTGAAAAGCACCAATTGAGTAGATGTTTTTCATCATAATGTCCCAAACCGGCTCTTCAACATTCGTAATGTTACTCTTCAGCATTTTAACCACTAAGTTTTGGGCAACACCTTCAACACCTCCTTGTGGTGGTTCGTTAGGGTCGCCACCTCCCGTGTTACCAGTTCCTGTACCTGTAGCTTCTACACCATCGTTTGAAAATTCCCCTACTTGATAAACTTTCCCATTAACAGTAAATTGAAAGGCGACACCTAAAACTTCGTCATTGCTCAAACGTTGGTTTAGCGATATATAACCTAACTGTGGATGTAATGTATATTCATTTGGCTGTAAACGTCTTACATTTTCCTGCACGACATAGTCTACCCCTTGTTGAACACGAACTCCGCTAAAACCAGCTTGCACAGTTGCAACATCCCGGATAGAGCTGTTTAACACAGATGGAACTGAAGGGTTATTAATACCAAATGGGTTAAAGTCGTTATTCGAGTTATCTGGGTATGAATTTGCTGGTTTGTTTATAAACCCACCTGGTGGCAGATCAAGACCAATATTTTCAGGTTTTGATTCACCGATATCTTGCAAGGCAACAATGTTACGGACATTTTCGGTATTATTGCTTCGGTTGGTTATCCAAGCTTCAACTCTAGTAATTTGTACATTGGAGTTAATAAATGGATATTGTTCCAATACCCTGTCATAATTGTCCCTAAAATAGTGTGCTAAGAAAAAGTGACGGTTTTCATCATATTCTGAAGCAAAGAGTTCATAATCTGTAACAGTTGCCCCTCCTTCTGCAGTAACGGTTCGGGTCTCCGATTTTTGTTCAGAAAACACACCCGTAATCGTTGTTTTCCCAAACTGAAGCTGTGTTTTCACACCAAATAAACTTTGTGCACCTTGTATTAACGAGCTGTTAAGCGGCATACTAACGTTACCAACTTCAATTTTTTGAATGATATCATCTTCCGTAGGCGTATATTCCAATTTAATTTGGTTTTGAAAATCAAACGTAGACTGAGTATCATAATTTGCAGTAACCTGAAGTCGCTCCCCTACTTTACCAAGTAAACTTAAGCTGATACGTTGATCAAAATCAAATGAAAGGTTGCTTCTGTTTCTAGGTGAAAAAGCCGGGTTGTCTTGTTTTGTATATAAAAGCCCCAAATCCATTTCAACCGAACCTTGTGGAATTACTTCAATCGTGTTTCCGCCAAATATGGATTCAAAAAAACTAGAATTTACATAAAAAGCTGGCAATAAGTTTTTTTGCGCTTCTTCAGAATCTTCTTTTCTACCATCTGCAGCATCGATTTTTTCTTTAAAATAAGATCTCATATCCTGCTGCAGGATGAGGTCTTGGTATTCTTCGGGCGTAAGAATAATTGGGTAACTTATATTAAAACTGCCTAGCGTCCTTGTATAAATGTACCGGTCTGTAACGGGATCGTACGTATATAAATCTTGAATACTTACGGGATCTGGCAGGTCCATTCTACCTACCTCATATCCTGTACTGGTAGAATCTTGTGAGAAAACTGTAGTTGTTGCTGCAAAAACAGCTCCTATTAATACTAATAACCTACAAAAGTTATGAATGTAATCGTAATTTTTTGCGCCCAATTGTTATAAATTTTTTAAAGCTTGTTTTATAATTTCTTCAGCAGTTGCTTGTGGGTTTTGCTTTATAATTTTTTCGCAAACTTTTTCAGATTGTTTACGTGCAAACCCGAGCGTCTCCAAAGCAGATAACGCTTCATTTTTGTTCGTATTGCTTGAACTTGTAGAAATACCAGCTAAGCCCTCCACTTTTAGTACTTTATCTTTTAAATCTAATATCACCCGCTGTGCAGTTTTTGTTCCTATCCCTTTAACGGATTGAATTACCGCCGCATCTTCAGTTGCAATGGCATCTTTAACCTGCTCTGGAGTTAAAGACGACAACATGGTACGAGCGGTACTTGCCCCTACTCCCGAAACCGAAACCAACAACCTGAAAATTTCCCGTTCTGCTTTTTCATAAAACCCATACAAAGTATGTGCATCTTCGCGAACCTGTAAATGGGTAAATACTTTTATGTTTTCTAAAGCAGGAAGTTGTGAAAAAGTATGCAACGAAACATTGATGAAATAACCAACACCATTACAGTCAATCACTATATCGGTTGGGTTTTTTTCTACTAGTTTTCCCTCAATGTGGGTTATCATACGTTATAAAAATGTTAAAGGCTCAAATATAGCATAATTATTTGCATCTGCCAGTCTCAAAAATGTGAAAATAATGGCGAAAAAACTTAGTCTTTTTGCTGCTTTAACGCTTCTTTTTTACGCTTCTCTTTTTGTTGCGCATCCACAACCGAAACAGCCGCCATATTTACCATTTCTTCTACACTTGCGCCTAACTGAAGAATGTGAACCGGTTTTCGCATACCCAACATAATTGGACCAATAGACTCAACCCCGTTTAGCTCTTTCAAAAGTTTGTAATTGCTATTTGCTGAATCTAAGTTCGGAAATACCAAAGCATTTACTTTTTTACAAGCCAATTTTGAAAACGGAAATTTCTTCTGAAGCATATCTGGGTTTAACGCAAAGTCTGTTTGCAACTCCCCATCTACATGCATATCTGGAACAACTCTATGCAAATAATCAACAGCTTCTTTCACTTTAGTAGCGTGTGGATCTTTTGAAGAACCAAAATTTGCATATGATACCATCGCAATAACAGGTGTTAAACCAAACATTTTCATTGTGTAATTGGTCATTTGTGCAATTTTAGCCAATTCCTTAGCCGTAGGATCTATATTTATAGAAGTATCTGAAATAAACAAAGGACCTCTTTTAGTAAGCATTAAATTGGTAGTAGCTACTTTACTCACCCCGTCGAACCTACCAATAGTTTCTAGTACTGGGCGAACCACTGAAGGATATGCTCTGGAATACCCTGAAATCATAGTATCCGCATCGCCTTCGTTCACCATCATGGCTGCAAAATAATTACGTTCTCGCATTATTTTTTGGGCGTCATATAATGTAATGCCACTTCTTCTACGGCTTTTCCAATGCTTTTCTGCGTAATAATTTCGTTTTTCTTCTTGCTCGTCAGATTTTGGATCGATAATCTCTAAATTCTCTATATCGAACTCAATTTGCTCCATCAATTCGAGAATGATTTCTTTTCTCCCCAATAAAACTGGAACTCCAATTCCTTCTTCATATACAATTTGAGCGGCTTTTAAAACATCCAAGTGATCAGCTTCAGCAAACACAATCCGCTTAGGGTTTGTACGAGCTCTATTTAATAACAATCGTATAATTTTATTATCGCTGCCCAGACGCTCATGCAGCTCATCTTCATATTTTTGCCAGTTGACAATGTCTTCTGTTGCCACTCCACTTTCCATAGCTGCTTTGGCTACAGCTGGCGGTACAGCAGCAATCAAACGAGGATCAAAAGGCTTTGGAATAATATAATCCCTTCCAAAAGTTAACCGTGTTTCACCATAAGCAATATTAACTTGTTCTGGCACGGGCTCTTTAGCTAATTCTGCTAAAGCTTTTACAGCTGCCATTTTCATTTCTTCATTAATCTTGGTCGCACGAACATCTAAGGCTCCTCTAAAAATGAAAGGAAAACCTAGCACGTTATTAACTTGGTTAGGATGGTCACTACGCCCCGTAGCCATAATAATATCTTCACGGGTTTTAATTGCTAAATCGTAATCAATTTCAGGATTGGGATTGGCCATGGCAAAGACTATTGGATTGTCTGCCATGCTTTTTAGCATCTCTGGACTTACAATATCTGCAATAGAAAGCCCAACAAATACGTCTGCATTTTCCATGGCTTCCTCTAACGTATCAATTTTTCTAGCCGTTGCAAACTCTTCTTTTTCTTCAGAAAGCGTATCTCTATCTTTTCTAATTACTCCTTTACTGTCTAACATCAAAATATTTTCAGTTTTTGCACCAAACGATTTGTAAAGTTTAGTACACGAAACTGCTGCTGCACCAGCTCCACTTATTACGATGGAAACTTCTTCAATATTTTTATCAGCAAGTTCTAAGGCATTCAATAAAGCAGCGGCTGAGATAATAGCTGTCCCGTGCTGATCATCATGCATCACAGGAATATCGAGCTCTTCTTTTAATCTACGTTCAATTTCAAAAGCCTCAGGGGCTTTAATATCTTCTAAGTTAATCCCCCCAAACGTTGGCGAAATATTTTTAACGGTTTCAATAAACTCATCAATATTTTCCGTGTTTACCTCAATATCAAACACATCAATATCTGCAAATATTTTAAAAAGAAGTCCTTTCCCTTCCATTACAGGTTTTGAAGCTTCAGGACCAATATTACCCAATCCCAATACTGCTGTACCGTTTGAAATTACTGCAACCAAGTTTCCTTTGTTGGTATATTTATAAACATTGTTTATCTCTTTTTCTATTTCCAAACAAGGTTCAGCAACTCCAGGGGAATACGCCAATGAGAGATCGCGCTGTGTTGCATATTTTTTTGAAGGTACTACTTGTATTTTACCGGGTTTCGGTTTTGCGTGGTATATTAAGGCTTCACGACGTCTACTTTCTTTGCTCATAATCTGAAATTTTAATCATCAAAAGAAATTGATGACTTACAAAGTTAGCCGAGTAAGTGGAATGATGAAATTTTAAAGGTTGTTTTTTTGAAAGAAATATTAGTCTTTCAAAAATTGAATATTTCTTTTTAACCCTTTATATTTAGTCCGCTTTACAGCACTTTTTCTGAAAATCTCGTTGAAAACTTCTTTAGTGATTTCTTCCCAATCTTTTTTTGAATTACTCAATAACTCAGGATGCGGATTGAAGAGTGGCTCATTGTGTGATTTACTGAAACGATTCCAAGGACAGACGTCTTGGCAAATATCACAGCCAAACATCCAGTCTTCCATCTGGTTTGAAAACTCAGTAGGAATTTCATTTTTTAACTCGATAGTCAAGTATGAAATACACTTACTACCATCAACCACATACGGACCAACTATAGCTTGGGTGGGACAGGCATCGATACAGGCTGTGCAACTTCCGCAGTGATCGGTAACGGGTGTATCGTATTCAAGATCGAGATCGACGATCAATTCGGCTATAAAATAAAAAGAACCGGTTTGTTTGGTCAATAAATTACTGTGCTTTCCTATCCATCCTAAACCACTTTTAGCTGCCCATGCTTTGTCTAAAACCGGCGCAGAATCTACAAATGCACGACCATGAACATCACCAATTTCCTCTTGAATATGATTTAAAAGTTGTTTTAGTTTATCCTTAATCACAAAATGATAATCCCTTCCGTAGGCATATTTTGAAATTTTATAACTTTCTTCGTTTTGCTCTTCGGAAGGAAAATAATTAAGTAGTAACGAAATAACACTTTTACTACCTGGAACCAATTTTGTTGGGTCTAATCGTTTATCAAAATAGTTTTCCATATAACCCATCTCACCATGCATATTCTGCTTGAGCCAGGTTTCGAGCCGTGGTGCCTCCTCCTCTAAAAAATCGGCTTTGCTAATGCCACAGGAAAGAAAACCGAGGCGGTTGGCTTCGGTTTTAATAAGTTGTGTGTGTGTTTCTTTCAGACTCAAAATAAGCCTCCTTGGTTCCCTGCTTTGGTTTTACCTAAATGTTTATACGCTGCTGCCGTTACTTCTCGCCCTCGTGGCGTCCTTACAATAAAACCTTGCTGTATTAAAAAAGGTTCGTAAACTTCTTCAATAGTTTCGGCACTTTCTGAAACAGCTGTAGCAATTGTGGTAATTCCCACTGGGCCACCTTTAAATTTATCAATTAAGGTCGTTAAGATTTTATTGTCCATTTCATCCAAACCGAAAGCATCTACATTCAATGCTTTTAGAGAAAATTTTGAAATTTCAATATCTATCTTTCCGTTTCCTTTTATTTGTGCAAAATCTCGAACCCTACGTAAAAGTGCGTTTGCAATACGTGGTGTGCCTCTACTTCTTCCGGCAATCTCAATGGCTGCTTCCATAGAAATAGGAATGTTCAATATGCCGGCACTACGCTGAACAATTGACGTAAGCAATTCGGTTGTGTAATATTGAAGTCTTGAAGAAATGCCGAAACGTGCTCTCATAGGGGCTGTTAAAAGACCCGAACGGGTTGTTGCTCCTATTAATGTAAATGGGTTTAAATTGATTTGAACGGTCCGAGCATTAGGTCCCGTTTCAATCATAATATCAATTTTATAATCTTCCATCGCCGAATAGAGGTATTCTTCAACAATTGGGCTTAGGCGATGAATTTCATCAATAAACAAGACATCTCGATCTTCCAGATTGGTTAGCAAACCCGCTAAATCCCCAGGCTTATCCAATACGGGCCCTGAGGTGACTTTAATACCTACTTCCAATTCGTTGGCTAGAATATGAGCCAATGTGGTTTTTCCTAAACCCGGTGGCCCATGGAACAATGTATGATCTAACGCTTCATCCCTAAGATTTGCAGCCTGTACAAATACTTGTAAGTTTTCTAATGCTTGGTCTTGCCCTGTAAAATCTTCAAAGCTTAGTGGACGTAGCTTTTTTTCTAAATCAATTTCTTGAGGTGATAGATTCTCTCCCGTTGGATCCAGATGTTCATTCATAGAAACAAATATACAAAGTGTATTTCAAGTAAGCTTTGTAAATATTTAACAAGATTTAATAATGCCTTGTGACCAAAGCACCTAACCTTTAAGTAACTTACATAAAAAGAAAATTATGAAGAAACCAACAGAGAGAGCACCTGAGTTGCATTTAGATTTAATTAATGGAACAACTTGGGATTTAGCAAAACAAGAACCTGAAAATTTTACAATGCTTATTTTTTATAGAGGCCTACATTGCCCTGTTTGTAAAAAATATTTAGAAGAGTTGCAGACCAAAATTGATACGTTCAAGGACAAGGGCGTAAACATAGTAGCTGCAAGTATGGACTCTGAAAAAAGAGCAAAAATTTCCACTGAAAAATGGGATATTGAATCCATTCCGCTCGCATATGAAATGTCTGAAAGTAAAGCCAGGGAATGGGGGTTATATATTAGTAACGCTATAAAAGATGCCGAACCTGAGGTGTTTTCTGAACCTGCATTGTTTTTAATAAATAAAGATGGGACTATTTATAGTTCTTCTATACAAACTATGCCTTTTGCTAGACCTGGATTTGATGATTTACTAAAGTCAATTGATTTTATACTTAAGGAAGAGTATCCAGCTAGAGGTGGTAAATAAATAAAAAACCGCACTCCTCCTCAGTAAGTGCGGTTAATTAATAAGATCAGTAAACTCCCTATTTTACTAATTCAAATGTATTCAAAAATAAGTTTCTGCTTACATAGAGTCAATACCCAATAGTGGGTATTTTTACTCTAAAAAAATAAAAGCCGCACTTTTTAAGTACGGCTTTTACAGTCACAAAGTCCCCACTCTTTGTTCCTTAATCGTTGTTGAAACAAATATACGCTCAATATGCAGTTAAGTCAATACGTAATAATACGTAAATTTTATTTTCAGAATTAAAAAAAAGCCTTTCTCTAGAGAAAGGCTTTAAGTTTATAGTCTTGAATTAAACCTGTTTAATGGTTCAATTCTTCTTCATTTTCTTTTAAAGGAATGTTTTGCGGAATATAATCCTGTCCCGGTATTACATAGTCAGTTTCATCTTTGTTCAACTTACTGTAATCATAAGACCAACGGTACACATGTGGTATTGGGCCATCCCAGTTTCCGTGAATGTGCTTCACCTCTGCTGTCCATTCTAAGGTATTCGATTTCCAAGGGTTTTTTGGCCCTATTTTTCCGTAGAAAATTGAATGGAAGAAGTTATACAAGAATATTACTTGAGCGGCAGCTGTGATAATAGCAAAAATGGTTATCACTACATTAATATCGGCCAAATCATCAAAATAGGGGAAGTTAGTATTGGTATAGTACCTTCTTGGCAATCCAGCCATACCCACAAAGTGCATTGGGAAGAAAATTCCATACGCGCCTATTGCGGTTATCCAAAAATGGATGTACCCTAAGTTTTTGTTCATTAAACGCCCTTCGAACATTTTTGGGAACCAGTGATAAACCCCCGCTAATAATCCATACACTGCTGAAATACCCATTACCAAGTGGAAGTGAGCAATTACAAAGTATGTATCGTGTACGTTAATATCTAATGCGCTATCCCCAAGAATAATTCCTGTTAAACCTCCTGTAATAAAGGTGGAAACAAAAGCTATACTAAATAACATAGCTGTATTCATTTGCAGGTTACCTTTCCATATCGTGGTAATCCAGTTAAAAGCTTTTACTGCTGAAGGAATTGCAATCAATAATGTTGTAAAGGTAAATACAGACCCTAAGAACGGATTCATACCTGAAACGAACATGTGGTGACCCCAAACAATAGTTGAAAGGAATGCAATTGCCAAAATTGAAGCAACCATTGCACGGTAACCAAAAATTGGTTTGCGCGAATTTGTTGCCATAACTTCGGAAACAATACCCATTGCAGGTAAGATTACAATATAAACTTCTGGGTGTCCTAAGAACCAAAACAAGTGTTCAAATAACACAGGTGAACCACCTTGGTTATGTAACACTTCCCCAGCGATATAAATATCGGAAAGGAAGAATGATGTACCAAAACTTCTATCCATTATCAACATTAATGCTGCTGATAATAATACAGGGAAAGAAACCACACCAATTATAGCAGTGATAAAGAATGCCCAGATAGTAAGCGGAAGTCTTGTCATAGACATTCCTTTGGTACGTAAATTTAAAGTTGTTACGATATAATTAAGCGAACCTAATAGCGAAGATGCAATAAATATAGCCAATGAAACTAACCATAATGTCATCCCAGCTCCAGAACCTGGTATAGCTTGTGGCAAAGCACTTAATGGAGGGTAAACCGTCCATCCAGCTGATGCAGGCCCTGCTTCAACAAATAATGAACACACCATAACTACACTGGAAATAAAGAAAAGCCAGTATGATACCATGTTCAAGAATCCGGAGGCCATATCCCTAGCACCAATTTGCAACGGAATTAAGAGGTTACTAAACGTACCGCTTAGACCAGCTGTTAACACAAAGAATACCATAATGGTACCATGAATAGTTACCAATGCTAAATAAACACTTGGATCCATCACTCCACCATCAGCCCATTTACCTAAGAAAATTTCAAAAATTGTAAATGGTTCTTCTGGCCAAGCTATTTGCATCCTGAAAAGAACAGACATTAATATTCCAATTATCCCCATAAAAATACCCGTAATAAGGTATTGCTTAGAGATCATTTTATGGTCTGTACTAAATATATATTTAGTTATAAAAGTCTGTTCGTGATGATGTCCGTGATCATCGTGGTGATCTACTGCTAAATCTTCTGCGTGTGCTGACATATCTATTTATGCTATTATTTTATTGATCTTTTAAAACTTCGGCCATATTTGGTTGTTCTGCCAACCATGCCTCATAATCTTCCTGTGATTCTACAATAATCTTCATCTGCATATTGTAGTGGCTGATACCACATATTTTATTACACAAAAGCAGATAATCAAACTCATATGGCTCTAATGGCGGTTCGCCATTCTTCGCTAATTCTTTACTGTTTTCTTTCCGTATCTCGTTAATATGTCTCACTTTTTCTATTACATCCTCATCCTGTCTCATTTCTTCCGTAGTGACAGTTGGGGTGAAAGCAAATTGAGTAATCATACCTGGAACGCAGTTCATCTGTGCTCTAAAGTGTGGCATGTAAGCTGAGTGCAACACATCCTGCGATCTCATTTTAAAGAGTACTTTTCTACCAACAGGCAAGTGCAATTCATTTACAACAATATCATCTTGTGCATTAGGGTCAGATCCATCTACACCCAACTGATTAACACCTTCAATTAAACGTACGTTGGCTTCACCAAGTGTGTTATCTTCTCCTCCATACCTTGCGCGCCAGTCAAACTGATATGCATATAATTCTACTACTAAAGGATCGTCTTCTTCGCTTACGTTCATGATATCTGTCCAAGTAAAAAGCCCGTAGATAATCAGTCCCGCCAATACAACCACTGGAATTATTGTCCAGATAAATTCAAGTTTATCATTATCTGCGTAGAACACAGCTTTTTTACCTTTTTCTCCTCTATACTTAAATGCAAAACCAAACAATAGCCAATGCGTCAAGATTCCCACAAAGAAAATGAGAATCATAGATATAAGCATTAAATTGTCTATCTGCGATCCATGTTCAGATCCTGATTTTGGCAAAAGGACATCGCCCCATTTCCAAAAACAGATAATAGCCAATGCGTATAAAAAGACCAAGAACATCACCATTAGGTATCCGTTAACTTTATTGTCTTTATCTGATGCTATTTCTCCAGTATCTGTCTGTTTGGTTTTAGACATTTCAAATATCTTGGTCATTTGCCAAACAGCAACTCCAAAAAGAATGATTACTAATACAACTAAAAATGCGGTCATCGTTATCTGTCTCTATTCAATTAATTAATAATGATAATTTTTGCTTTCCTTCATAAACGGGTTTCGTTTAGCAAGCAATGGTGCTTTTGTTAATGCTGTAAACACAACAAATACGAACAAACCAAAGAAAAACAATATTGATCCTATTTCTGGCAAGCCAATAAACCAAGAAGCTCCAACTGTACCAGGCATCACCATAACAAATAGGTTGATGTACTGTCCTGCTAAAATTACAATTCCTGTTAATATTACAAACCAGTTTACACGTTTGTAATCACTGTTCATTAACAATAATACAGGGAATACAAAGTTTGTTACGAGCATTCCGAAGAATGGTAATTTATAATCTTCTATACGTGTTACAAAATAGGTTACTTCTTCAGGGATGTTTGCGTACCAGATAAGCATGAACTGTGAAAACCAAAGGTACGTCCAAAAAATACTGAAGCCGAACATATATTTGGCCAGGTCGTGGATATGGCTGTCGTTTACAAATTCCAAGTATCCTTGTTTTTTCAATATGATAGATATCATTGCAATCACTGTAATGGCTGAAACCATCATTCCTGCAAAAACATACCATCCAAATAAAGTACTAAACCAATGTGGATCGAAACTCATAATCCAGTCCCAAGACATCATAGATTCAGTAACTATAAAGAATACTAAAAAGCCTGCAGACATTTTAAAGTTCTTTTTAAACCATCTGTTATCATCAGCTTCATCTTGTTTAATTGAGTTTCTTCTTGATAAATATCTATATAGGTTCCATCCAGCTAAGAATATAGCCGCTCTAATTAAAAAGAAAGGTATATTTAGCCATCCGCTTTTTCCTGCAATTAACTTATCGTAATGTGAACTTTCAGGATCAACCAATTCAGGGTCCATCCAGTGGAAAATATGATTTATATGGAAAGCAGAAAGTAGCAACAATACAAATAATATTACTGAAGCAACTGGTAAATAAGCAGTGATTCCTTCCATTACTCTATACAAAACAGGGGACCAACCAGCTTGTGCAGCATATTGAATACCGTAAAAAGCCAAAGTTCCCAATGCGATAAACAAAAAGAATAAACAAGCAATATACAATGCAGACCAAGGTCTGTTTTGCATTTGATGTAAAATATGCTCTAAATGTGCTTCTTCACTATCGTGCACATTTTCTCCATGTTCGTTGGCAGCTTGGGAGTGCTCATCGCCGTGGTTTTCTTCAGCAACATGGTTTTCAGGTGTACTATGAGATTCTTCAGCTGCTGAGTGGTCTGATCCGTGTCCATCTCCATGGCCAGCCATCATTTCTTTAACCTCGGCTGTAGTAGAGGGAGCAGTAAGGAAACCTGATACTATTCCTAAGGCTCCAACGACCATAAAAATAATTGCAAACAGTTTTAATTTACTTGGTAGCGTGTACATATCTTTAACTATTCTCTTTATTCTTTAGTTAGTTTCGTTTTCTGAAGTATTAGCTGCATCTTCAGTATTCATTTTGTCTCCCTCTTCCGTAGAACTTTCCATATTAGTTGAGTCTGCTGCTTTAGCACCAGCTGTTTCTAATAATGAAGCTTCTCCATTTAAAGCTGCTTTCAAATCCATTACATGCATGGCAATTTGCCAACGCTCTTTCTCATTGGTTTGCGATGCGTATGAGCCCATAGCGTTTAGTCCATACATTTGAACATGGTACGTGCCTCCCATTGTAATAGTTCTTCCCGGGTCTGCATAGCTAGGAATGCCAAGAAATTTTTCTCTTTCAGCCAATATACCTTGCCCATCACCTTTATCTCCGTGACACACAGCACAATAAATAGTATAAAGTGCTTCTCCTTCTGAAATATTATCTTCTGTTATATCAAGAGGATTTTTTAATTCTGCCTTGGCCAAGTTTAATCCCTCTGTTGTATTATCATATTCATAAGGCGTCCACCCTCTAGGAATAGAACCTTCAGCAGGAAGTTTTGCCTCCTGTTCATTTTCAAAGATATCATATTCACCGTAGGTTTCATATCCAACAGGTTCATACATATTAGGCATAAACTGATAGTTGGGTTTGTTATCATTAAAGCAAGAAACCAAACTGAATGCAGCTACAAGTGCAATGGTTATGTTTAAACTTTTTTTCATATTAATGGTCTTCTTCATTTTCAATTAAACTAATCTCCATGGCTCCCGTATCATATAAAAACTTAGTAAGTTTCTTTACATCGTGTGATCCTGCATCTATAGCCATTAAAAAATGATCATCGGTAGTTCGAACATCTGGGTTTTCAGCTTTTTTAAATGGCCACAACTTACTTCTCATATAAAAAGTAATTACCATTAAGTGAGCTGCAAAGAAAACGGTAAGCTCAAACATAATTGGCACAAATGCCGGCATGTTTTCTATATAACTGAAGCTTGGTTTACCCCCTATATTTTGTGGCCAATCTTCAATCATAATGAAATTCATCATTAAAATTGCTACCACAAGCCCTACCAATCCATACATAAAAGATGTTATGGCAATTCTTGTAGGAGCTAACCCCATTACTTTATCAAGCCCATGAACCGGAAAAGGAGTATAAACTTCTTCAATATGATAATGCTCTGCACGTACCTGCTTAACAGCTTGCATTAACAGGTCGTCATCGTTGTAAATAGCGTGAATTGTTTTCGATGCCATCTTACTAATTGTTTTTAAGTTTTGTTGCCTGGCCTGCCCAGTCATCACGTTTTGCTCTTCCAGGGAATTCGTCTATAATAGTATCAAGTAGGTCGTACTCTCTATCTGTCATTTTACTTACTTGATCAAATGTATAGATACCTATTTGGTGTAATTTCTGCTCCATTACAGGACCAACCCCGCTTATCTTTTTAAGATCGTCTTGTGTTTCGGTTTCAGGATCAAAACGCCCAATTCCATCCAAAAGATCTTCTATTTTTTCGCGTTCTACATCATTTTCAGCAATCTCACCTGCGTGCACGGTATCCGTTCCTGTTTCGTCTGTGCTTTTTAGATATTCATTATTAGCAGCAGGTGCTACTGCAGCATCATAATGCTTTACATCATCACCATGCTCAGCTCTTAATTTTTTATATTTTTCACCTGAAGACTTCAAAATAGATTTTACTTCTGCTTGAGCAATTACGGGGAATGTTCTTGCATATAATAAGAATAATACAAAGAAGAATCCAATAGTCCCAATAAAGATACCTATATCTACAAATGTTGGTTGGAACATGGTCCAAGATGATGGTAGGTAATCTCTATGAAGTGATGTTACAATAATTACGAAACGCTCAAACCACATACCTATGTTCACCACAATCGAAATTATAAATGAAAACATAATACTTGTACGCAATTTTTTGAACCACATAAACTGTGGAGAGAATACGTTACACGTCATCATCGCCCAATAAGCCCACCAGTAAGGTCCGGTTGCACGGTTAAGGAATGCATACTGTTCGTATTCTACACCTGAATACCATGCGATGAATAATTCAGTAATATATGCCACCCCAACAATAGAACCTGTAATCATAATTACAATGTTCATCAATTCGATATGCTGAATGGTAATATAGTTTTCAAGATTAGATACTTTACGCATAATGATAAGCAGCGTATTTACCATTGCGAATCCTGAGAAAATTGCCCCTGCAACAAAATAAGGAGGGAAAATAGTTGTGTGCCATCCTGGTATTACCGACGTAGCAAAGTCAAACGATACAATTGTGTGTACCGAAAGTACAAGTGGTGTAGCCAATCCGGCTAATACCAACGAAACTTCTTCAAAACGTTGCCAGTCTTTTGCACGACCACTCCATCCAAATGATAAAATACCATATATTTTTTTTGTGAATGGCGTAATCGCTCTATCACGTATCATTGCAAAATCAGGAAGTAAACCTGTCCACCAGAAAACTAGGGATACAGATAAATAAGTTGAAATTGCAAATACATCCCAAAGTAACGGAGAGTTAAAGTTTACCCATAATGAACCAAACTGGTTTGGTATAGGCAGTACCCAATATCCTAACCACGGACGCCCCATGTGGATAATAGGAAACAATCCCGCCTGTATTACAGAGAAAATTGTCATTGCCTCTGCCGAACGGTTAATTGCCATCCTCCATTTTTGACGGAATAATAAAAGAACGGCAGAAATCAGGGTTCCTGCGTGACCAATACCTACCCACCAAACAAAGTTGGTAATATCCCAGGCCCAGCCTACTGTTTTATTTAATCCCCATACACCAATACCTGTGGATATTGTATAAATTATACAACCCAGTCCCCATAAAAAGGCTATTAGGGAAATTGTAAAAACAATCCACCACGATTTATTGGCTTTTCCTTCTACAGGAGCAGCAACATCCACAGTTACATCGTGGTAGTCTTTGTCTCCTATAATTAAGGGTCTTCTAATAGGTGCTTCGTAATGCGACGCCATATCTTTACTACTGTTACTTAGTTAGTTTAAACTTCTTCTGTATTTCTTATCTTAGTCTTGTAGAACACATTTGGTTCGGTTCCCACATACTCTAATAAGTGATACATTCTTTTATCTTTTTTCTCTTTATACACTTCGCTATCGTGATCGTTGATATCTCCAAATACCATCGCCCCATTTCCACAAGCTGCAGAACAAGCTGTTTGAAATTCAACATCTTTAACAGGTCGGCCATCGCGTTTCGCATCAAGGATTGTTTTTTGTGTTTTCTGAATACACATAGAACATTTTTCCATTACACCTCGTGAACGCACAACTACATCTGGGTTTAATACCATACGACCAAGATCGTTGTTCATGTGGTAGTCAAACTCATCATTTTCATTATACAAGAACCAGTTGAAACGACGTACTTTATAAGGACAGTTGTTTGCACAATATCTTGTACCCACACAACGATTGTACGCCATATGGTTTTGCCCTTGTCTTCCGTGCGAAGTTGCAGCTACAGGACAAACTGTCTCACAAGGCGCGTGATTACAGTGCTGACACATAACTGGCTGAAATGCCACCTGTGGATTTGCAGATGGATCTTCCAATTCTCCAAAACCACCTAATGAACCATTATCTCCAAATAAACCAGAGAATCCTTCTTTTTTATCTTGATCAACTTCTAATGATTCTTCTGCTGAATAATACCTATCAATACGCAACCAGTGCATATCACGGCTTCTTCTAACTTCAGACTTACCTACAACAGGCACATTGTTTTCGGCGTGACAAGCTATAACACAAGCGCCACAACCTGTACAGGCATTTAAGTCTATGGATAAGTTAAAGTGATGACCTATTGAACGGTCAAAATCTTCCCAAAGATCTGCATCTGGTGAAGTCACTGGAATTTCTTGATGGTCTTTAGACACTTTAGGAACGGCATTCCATTCCTCAACATCTTTTGTATTGAATATTTCAAGTGACGTTTCGCGAATAATATCACGCCCCATCATAGTATTATGCAATTGTACACAAGCAAATTCGTGAACACCTCCTACTTTCTCTAAGGTAACATTTTGTACCGAAGAGAAGTCTTTATATAATGGGAAAGCGTTTACACCAGTTTGCATTTCTTCTTGAATAGCAGCTGTTTTACCGTATCCGAAAGCTAAACCAACAGATCCTTTAGCTTGTCCAGGCTGAACAAGTACAGGAACTTTATTTACCACAACGCCATCCATTTTTACATTAACGTATCCTCCGTTTAATGCTCCGTTTGCAACGTTTTCATTTTCAACACCTAATTCTTTTGCATCGGCTGCTGAAATTGTTAAATAATTATCCCAAGATGTACGAGTAATAGGGTCTGGCATTTCTTGCAACCAAGGGTTATTAGCCTGCTGACCATCACCTAAAGCAGTTTTGGTATACAATGTTAACTCATACCCACTTCCATTTTGAGCAGAAGTAGCTAGTGCGCCATTGTTTGTACTGCTTTCTAAAGTCATATTAGCTTCATCTGCAGTTGCATCTTCCATAGAAACTTCAGCACTGCTTTCAACAAAACCGTCGTGAAGCGCTTGATTCCATGAACCACCTGCTAATACAGAAGAAGTCCAAGTTTCTTTTATGTAATCGTAATAATTTTTAGTATTTCCGGTCCATTTCAACAAGCAATCTTGAAATTGTCTTGTATTAAACAACGGACGAATAGTTGGTTGCATTAAGCTGAAATTTCCTTTTTTCATCTGTACATCTCCCCAAGATTCTAAGTAATGTGGAGTTGCCGCAACCATTTGTGCTAAAGAAGCCGTAGCATCTTCTTTTATAGAAAATGCAAGACTCATATCTAATTTTTGATACGCTTCTTTAAATGCTTCATTATTTGGGAATGAATACACAGGATCTACGCCTACCGTAATCAAACCTTTAACACTTCCTGAAACAACCCCGTTTAATACGCGCATTACTTCAGCAGTGTTTCCTTTACGAGTCATTTTTGGCTTGGCAGTATCCATTACAACACTACCTTTAGACTCGTTAAAGTCCAATACCATTTTTTGAGCAGCAACATTGGGCAATCCTGTTACCAGAACACCTTTGCTACCTGCTTTATTTAATTGTGCTTTTGCTTTAGAAACAGCGTCAGCTATGTTATCTGGTAAACCAGAAGCACTTCCACCTGTTAAGGCTTTTAGAATTTGAAGTTGTTGAGAAGGAGTGACTGGCACACGCTTATCTGCATTTGCACCAGAAAGACTCATGTTAGATTCAAATTGAACGTGGCGAGACATCTTTCCATTCTTCGGAACACGTCCTTTTGCATAACCACCATCGTAGCCTCCACCTTGCCAATCTCCTAAGAAATCTGCTCCAACAGATACAATCACTTCTGCTTTAGAAAAATCGTAATCCGCTAAGGCGCGAGAGCCATATTTACTTTGAAAAGCATCTAAGGCTTCAGAAGAAGAAACCGTATCGTATACTACGTGACGAACATTTGGATATTTTGAAGTAAACTCTTTTATAAGCTTTGATGTAGACGGACTGGCAAACGTTTGCGTAAGCAACACGATATCCTTGCCTCCCATTTCATTCATCTTTTGGGCCATTGAAGCATCAAAATCGCTCCAAGAAACCTCTTCTCCATTAACCATTGGCGCCGTTAAACGATTACTATCGTATAAAGACAAAACAGAAGCGTGCACACGTGCATTTACCCCGTCACCATATTTTGAAAGATCATTTCGTTCTATTTTAATAGGACGACCCTCTCTTGTTTTTACCAACACATTAGCAAAATCGAAACCATCTGCAATTGTAGTAGCGTAAAAATTTGCTACCCCAGGAACTATTTCGTCCGGCGCGACCACGTATGGAATTGATTTTACCACTGGTCCTTCACAAGCCGCAAGCGAAGCTGCCGCCGTAGTGAAACCAACGTACTTTAAGAAATCACGACGTGTTGTTGAAGAAGCCTCTAACGTTTCTTTATTACCTAAAAAATCATCAGTAGGAATTTCTTCCACAAATTCATTTTCTTGCAACGTCTTAACAACAGAGCTGTTTTCATTTAGCTCTTCAACACTTTTCCAGTATTTCTTGTTTGATGCCATTTATTGTTATTTAATTTAACAATCGCTTATTCAAAATTCGTTTTGAAAGCACGATTTCTTTAATCATTTTAAGTTTAGTAGTGACACTTACCACATTCAAGGCCACCCATTTGTGCAGCTGTCACTTTTTCGACGCCATATTTCTTGGCAAGTTCCTCATGAATCTTTTCATAATATTCGTTGCCTTCCATCCTCACATTGGTATCACGGTGACAATTAATACACCATCCCATTGTTAATGGTGAATGCTGCTTCATTATTTCAAATTCTTCTACAGGACCGTGACATTCTTGACACGCTATTCCAGCTACGGTTACGTGTTGCGAATGGTTAAAGTACGCAAAGTCTGGCAGGTTATGAATACGAACCCACTTAACTGGTTTTTCTTCGCCCGTGTAAGCTTGCTCGTCTACATCCCAACCTACTGCTTCGTATAATTTTTGAATTTCAGCGTCATAGAATTCTTTAGAGTATTCTTCAGTAGCTGTCTCAGGAGCTACTTCAGCAATGTTCTTATGACAGTTCATACAAACATTCAATGATGGAATACCGGATGTCTTACTTTTTCTTGCTGAAGAGTGACAGAAATTACAATCTACCTGATTGTCGCCTGCGTGAATTTTATGTGAGAAATGAATAGGCTGAACAGGAGCGTATCCTTGATCCACGCCTATCTGCATCATGTACCCATACATAAAGTATCCAGCTGTTAACAACAAGAAAACAGACGTCACCAATACCAAAAATTGATTTTGAACAAATGCTTTCCAAATTGGAGTGCGCGGTTCTTTTTCAGGATAATCAACACCGTTTGCCGCCGCAATCTTTTTAAGTGTGTTAGTTACTAAAAATAACATCACCACTAACAACAAGAACACTAAAGCAAGCGCGCCAAGTACGATATTGTTTGAAACGCCATCTCCACTACCTGTGCTTTCACCGCCATCGGGAACTTGAGCAACAGTTGGCTCAGGTTTCGGCTGGCTTGTGTAGGCTAAAATATTATCTATATCTGTATTGCTTAACTGCGGAAAAGCAGTCATTACAGAGTTGTTATACTCTTCAAACAACTTAACAGCTTGAGGATCTCCAGATTTAATCATAGCTTGACTATCCTTAATCCATTCATATAACCAATCACGATCATATTTATCAGCTACACCACGAAGAGCTGGCCCTGTCGATTTACGATCTAGTTTATGACAAGCTGCACAATTTGCTTTAAACAAACTTTCCCCGGCTGCCACATCGCCACCAGCTCCATCGGCCGGAGCAGCTTCACTAGATGCAGTTGCGGTTGTATCATTTGCAGCAGCTTCTTCCTGTGCTAAAACGGAATTTGAAAATGTTAGCAACATGGCTAACAATAGAAATGACAAAAATGAGGATAGATTTCGGTAATTCACCTTTTTCATACTGACGGTTAATTATTGTCCATAAGTTTGGCACGTAATTGGTTACTAAAATCAGTGAATGTACGTACCACAAATAACGCCACAAAAATACATTATAAAGTCGATTTTAGAAATCCAAACAAAGTGTTAACAACTAATTTATACTTGTTCTAAATAATATTGAGGAAGGTTTTAAAGTTATTATAAAGTACATTTGCAATATATAATTTACATCATGAAAAAATCCTATCTTTATAAATTGGTTATAGTCAGCCTATTGTTTGTTTGTTTCTCAAATAAAACTATCGCGCAACAAGGAAAAGTAACCATTAACCAAGATCCGAAAATAGAACAATTACTAACTTTGAAAAAAAGTCTTGAAAAGGACAACCAGCTCTCTAATGGTTACACAATTCAGCTCTACTACGGAGAACTCACTAAAGCAAACACCATTATAAAAAGATATCGTGGCATGTATGGCACTTGGCCAGCATCTATTGAATACGAAACTCCCAATTATAAAGTTTGGGTTGGTAGTTTTAGCGATCGTCTGGACGCAGATAGGGCCTTAATTGAAATACAAAAAGGGTTTCCCTCTGCATTTATTTTAAAGCCACAGAACAGGAATTAAAAACTGAAATATATTTCACAAAAAAAGACCTCGTTTTGAGGTCTTTTTTTATTTAAAATAAGCAATATACTTTAGGTTACTTAAGCTTTTTCTTAACAGCTACTTCTTGGAACGCTTCAATTACATCGCCTTCTTTAAGGTCGTTATAATTTTTAATTTGCATACCACAATCGTAGCCTTTTGAAACTTCTTTCACATCATCCTTAAATCGTTTCAAGGAAGCCAATTCACCTGTGTAAACAACAACACCTTCCCGAATTAAACGAATACCAGAATTTCGGTAAATCTTACCACTTGTAACCATACAACCGGCGATTGTACCAATTTTAGATATTTTGAAAGTTTCCCTTATTTCAGCATTACCTGTGATTTCCTCTTTAATTTCAGGGGAAAGCATACCTTCCATCGCATCTTTAAGATCGTTGATGGCTGCATAAATAATAGAATACATTCTGATATCGATTTCTTCTTTATCGGCTATCTGGCGTGCATTACCCATTGGGCGTACATTAAATCCTATTATAATAGCATCGGAAGCTGACGCTAACAATACATCACTTTCAGTAATGGCTCCAACTCCTTTATGTATAATGTTTACTTGTATTTCTTCAGTAGAAAGTTTCTGGAAAGAATCTGTCAAGGCCTCAACCGAACCGTCCACATCACCTTTAAGGATGATGTTAAGTTCTTTAAAGTCACCTAACGCAATTCGTCTTCCAATTTCGTCAAGTGTAATATGACGCTGTGTTCTTACAGACTGCTCACGTTGTAGCTGAGTACGCTTGTTTGCAATATCTTTCGCTTCGCGTTCATCTTCAAACACATTGAATTTATCACCCGCTTGTGGCGCTCCATCCAATCCTAAAATAGAGACTGGCGTGGAAGGACCTGCTTCTTTAACATTGTTGCCTCGCTCATCTTGCATCGCTTTAATTTTACCGCTATGCTGACCAGCTAATACATAATCACCAACTTTCAATGTACCTCCTTGAACCAAAATGGTAGAAACGTATCCGCGTCCTTTATCTAAGTATGCTTCAACTACGGTACCGTTGGCAATTTTATTTGGGTTTGCTTTTAGCTCTAATATTTCAGCCTCAAGCAATACTTTTTCTAATAATTCTGGAACTCCTTCTCCAGTTTTTGCAGAAATATCGTGTGATTGAATTTTACCACCCCAGTCTTCAACTAGCAAGTTCATACTCGCTAATCCTTCTTTAATTTTATCTGGATTTGCTGTTGGTCTATCAATTTTATTAATTGCAAATACAATTGGCACCCCTGCAGCTTGCGCGTGACTTATTGCTTCTTTGGTTTGTGGCATAATATCATCATCGGCCGCAATTACAATAATGGCAAGATCGGTTACTTGTGCACCTCTTGCACGCATTGCGGTAAACGCCTCGTGACCTGGTGTATCAAGGAAAGCTATTTTTTGCCCGTCTTCCAGCTGCACACCGTAGGCACCAATGTGCTGTGTGATTCCACCGGATTCCCCAGCAATAACATTTTCCTTACGAACGTAATCCAGCAAAGAGGTTTTACCGTGATCAACGTGCCCCATTACAGTTACAATAGGAGCTCTTGGCTCTAAATCTTCTGGTGCATCTTGATCTTCTTGAATACTTTCTTCTATATCTGCCGTTACAAATTCTACCTCATAGTCAAATTCTTCTGCAACAATGGTAAGGGTTTCTGCATCTAGACGCTGGTTCATTGTTACCATCATTCCGAGCGACATACAAGCCGATATAATTTTAGTAACAGGAACATTCATCATCGTTGCCACCTCACTTACGGTCACAAACTCGGTTACTTTAAGCAATTTGCTATCTGCTTCCTGCTGTGCTAAATCGTCTTCCGTTTTTTGACGGTGGCTATCTCTTTTATCCCTACGGTATTTGGCACCTTTTCCTTTTGAAGATTTTCCTTGAAGCTTTTCAAGGGTTTCCCGTACTTGCTTTTGGATTTCTTCCTCGGTAGGCTCTTCTTTAGGTGCATTAGACCTTCCTTTACCGCGACCTCTGTTATCTTTAAAGTTTCCTTTATTTGGCGCCTTTTTGCTAATACGTCGCCTACGGCTTCGTTTGCCCTTTTTGTCGTCTTCTTTCTTCTCTTTCTTTTTCTTTTCAGGCTTTTTAAACTTGGAAAGATCAATTTTTTCACCTGTAAAATTAGGCCCGTCAAGCTTTTTGTAGTTGGTTTGAACAGAATCGGATTGTTTCTCTTCTTCTTTTTCTACTTTATCAGCTTTAGGTTCTTCTTTAGTTTTTGTAGCCTCAGGCTTTTCCTCTTTGGCTTTTGGTGTTTCCTTTTTAGGAGCTTCCTTTTTTGAAGTTTCCTTCTTAGTATCGGATTTTACCTCTTTAGCTTTTTCGGCTGCCTTTTCTTCTACTTTCTCAGCTTTTGGTTCCTCTTTAGCTTTTTTAGCTTCAGATTCTTCTTTTGCTTTGGCTTTCTTTTTATCGGCATCCAAATCAATTTTACCCACTTGTTTGGGGCCATCAAGTTTGGCTTCAGCTTTTACAACTTTTTTGGCTTCTTTCTTTTGCTTTTCTTCCAGTTCGCGCTCGCGTTCCAAACGAAGTTCTTCTTTCTCTTTACGCTTTTCTTCACCAACTTCCTTAGACTCCATCTTCTTACTCTTGTCGGTTTCGAATTCGTCAAAAAGCACTCCGTATTCTTCATCTGAAATTTTCGTGGTTGGACGTGCGTCCACCTCGTAGCCTTTAGAACTTAAAAATTCCACGGCACGATCCAGCGAGATGTTGAATTCGCGTAATACTTTGTTTAGCCTTTTCGATTTTACTTCAGCCATATAAATGCTTTCTCCTTTTTGTCTTATAAATATGTGTAAAAGTAGGTAAAGTTACCACTACTCTTCAAATTCTTCTTTTAAAATGTTAATAACGTGCTTAACAGTCTCCTCTTCAAGATCAGTTCTCTTAATTAAATCGGCCATGTCATACTCAAGAACACTCTTGGCAGTATCCAGACCAATTTTTTGGAATTCTGCAATAATCCAATCTTCGATTTCATCGGAAAATTCACGTAATTCTACATCTTCTTCTGCGCCTTCGCGCAATACATCAATTTCATAACCAGTTAGCTGTCCGGCCAACCTAATGTTATGACCGCCACGACCAATTGCTTTTGAAACTTCTTCTGGGCGCAATAAAACTTCTGCGCGTTTATTTTCTTCGTCTATCTTTATTGAAGTCACTTTTGCAGGACTCAATGCTCTTGTGATAAACAAGTTAAGGTTATTGGTGTAATTTATTACATCAATATTTTCGTTACCCAATTCACGAACGATACCGTGGATACGAGAACCCTTCATCCCTACACAAGCTCCTACAGGATCAATACGATCATCGTACGAATCTACGGCAACTTTTGCTTTTTCACCTGGAATTCTTACAACTTTTTGAACATTTATTAACCCATCAAACACTTCAGGGATTTCTTGTTCAAATAGTTTTTCAAGGAATATAGGGCTTGCACGTGACATGATAATAACCGGCTTGTTTCCTTTAAGCTCCACACTTTCAATAATCCCTCGGACATTGTCTCCTTTTCTGAAAAAATCTGAAGGGATTTGCCTGTCCTTCGGCATGATAATCTCGTTGCCTTCATCATCAAGCAAAATGACAGCACGGTGACGTATATGATGCACCTCAGCCGTATAAATATCGCCTTCCAGCTCTTTAAATTGCTTGTAAATATTGGTGTTATCGTGTTCGTGTATTTTTGAAATCAAATTTTGACGCAATGCTAAAATAGAGCGGCGTCCTAAATCTATTAATTTTACTTCTTCTGAAACATCTTCCCCAATTTCAAAATCGGGTTCAATTTTTTGTGCTTCGGAAAGTGATATTTCTTCATTGTCATCTTCAACTTCGCCATCTGCAACCACAATCCGGTTACGCCAAATCTCTAAATCCCCTTTATCTGGGTTTATAATTATATCAAAATTATCATCACTTCCGTATTTTTTCTTCAAAGCGTTTCTAAAAACGTCTTCCAGTATCGCCATAAGCGTTACCCTGTCAATGAGCTTATCGTCTTTAAATTCCGAAAAAGAATCGATTAACGCTAAATTTTCCATGTCATTTTAATTAAATGTTATCATCACTTTTGCTTCAACAATATCGTTGTAGGGCACAACAGCTTCTTTTTTCACAGTGTGCTTTCCCTTGCCAACAGGCTTGGGTTCGCGGGTTTTCCATTTAAGGGTGACTTCATCTTCTGTTGCATTTGTCAGTTCTGCCTCAATGGTTTCTCCAGCTTCGGTCTTAACCTGAATTTTTCTACCAATATTTTTTTTGTATTGGCGGGCAGCCTGTAAGGGCTGTGAAACACCTGCGGACATTACTTCTAAAGAAAAATCGGTCTCTT
>CEPR01006732.1_pt1 | contig 77086 bp, 75 predicted proteins | sample 530431 | NCBI WGS metagenome assembly CEPR01 (sample SAMEA2620078, study PRJEB7988) | marine metagenome | isolation source: saline water (ENVO:00002010), including
TTCGATCAAGCAGGAACTTTTGGAGCAACCATGACTATTAATTCATCAAGTTACTTATTCCATATGTCTAGATGCATAATTCATTCAGGCAAAAATTGGATGGTTAGAAACTTTTCAACTGCAATTATTGATAATAGTATATTTTACGATAGCGGTGACAGTGGTGGTCAGGGAGCGTCTATTTTTTCAAGTGGAGGAACGCTGGATTGCATAAATAATACGCTTGTGGATCATATACATGGAATAACAAGAGATGCAGGAACTGTTACCGTGGTAAACTCTATAGTTGTTTCTGATCCTGCTAGCGGAAATCTAAGAGATACAGACTTTAGCGGAACAATAACGCAAAAATATAACGCTTCTTCTGACTCTAGCGCGTCAGGAACAGGCTCTCTGACATCACAAGCCTTCGACCTAACTATGTTTCAAAGTATTTTAGCGGGAAGTGAAGATTATCACTTAAATCCTGAGTCTTCTGCTGTTAGGGCGGGCTATAACGCTTTGTCAGATTACGCCTCTTATGCCACAATAGCTACCGATATAGACGGAATCACTAGATCTGCTGCGCAGGATTGGGACATGGGAGCAGACCAAACCGGCGCAGGCGGAGGTATGCTGTTACTCGGAGTAGGTTAAAGAAAAACGAAAGGATAAAAATGAATAAAGACTCAAGCAAAACAAGTTCACATGACTCAGACGCAAGATTAAAGCAGTTAGAAGAATTGCAATCAAAAATGAGCGGAAGGACAGCAGCAAGTACAACAACATCTTTTCCTAGATATATAAAGCCTTGGAATGGTACACCTTTAGAGTTTGTAAAACTAAATGAAGGCGCAAAAACCCCTACAAAAGCAAATGAGTCTGATGCTGGCTTTGACCTTTACGCCTCTCATGGTGCTATATTAGAGAAACATACACATAAGCTAATTAAGACAGGTATATCTATGGCTATACCTAAAGGGTATGTTGGCTTGATTTGGCCGCGATCAGGTATGGCTTACAAGTATGGTATAGATGTTTTTGCTGGCGTGATTGACAGTGGATACAGGGGGGACATTGGTGTTATACTTTACAATTCTCAATATAGTAATTACAATGTAGAAAAGGGCGACAGAATTGCTCAACTCGTATTGCAAAAAGTAGAAAACTTTGAACTTTTAGAAGTGTCTAATCTAAACGAGGCAGACAGGCAAGAAAACGGTTTTGGAAGTACAGGTAAATAGATGACAGCTAATACACCATATAATACCAATACTCAAGGTATACCTTTTAATGCTCCAAGTCACAGAGTAGCGTCTTACTGCCAAGCTGTTTTTGTATGGGAAAGAAACACAGAAGAAGAACTTAGCTACCCTTATGACCCAACTGAAAATTCATTGTTTTTAAAAGGGGTGCAGGCAGTTGGAACTTCTTCTAGCTTAAATCCAAGTTCGTTGTCTGATACTGGAAGATTCCAAAAACAGGCAGTTAGATATGGAGAAACAGAATACGAGATAACCATTGAAAGGGTTCTTGGATTTGAATCAGAGATGTTTTATCGTGTTTACGGGAATAATGACCCAACCGAATATCCCGCTCAGTACGCTGATGACTACAAAGAAAATCACCTTTTAAATAAAAAAAATATGGGAAGTAGAGGGTATCCTGTAAAGGACGGGTCTGACTATCTTTCGTTAAGAAATTATGATATAACAATACTATATACGCCTGATAGGTTTCCTAGAGTAGGCAACGCTGTAAACAGACCAACGTTTGATAGTAATGAGCCAGAATTGTATCTTTCTGAGGCTTCTGATAATTTAAACACTGGCGATACGCCTACAATTATATCTAGTCCATTTAGGACGCAGGATTTTCAACCTACAGAAACTACAAAGAGTAAAGCCGAACTAGAAATTAATCCGGTTCCAGACACTAAACCTATAACCGGCGGGTTTGTTGAAGATGGTGGGATAGATCCGCTAGCTGGCTCAGGAGGCTCGGTAGAAGACAATGATAGATACGATGTAATATCTATGACTTATAGAAACTGCCTCATATCCTCCATTAGCTACGATATTGGCATAGACGGCATAACAGAGTCTATTATTTTGACATCTAAGAATTTAGTTCACAACATTAATAATTCTGCGGGAGGAAGAGATCCAAAAGATATTAGATACTATAATCTTCCAAACAAAGAGTTCTTTTCGGTTCAAGCAAACTATAGATATCCAGATAATCCTGTTTATCTATGGAAAAAGATAGAAGACGACCCACTTTCTGCAAATTTTGGAAAGGTTACTACTACTCAATATTCGGAAACAAACCCAGAAGAGGGAGACGCAGTTGAATCACTCAACTGGTACAGAGTCAAGGCCAAGTCTCAAGAAGGGATGTCTGTGCGTAGGCATCATATAGATATACTAAGAGATTCGTATGGGCCTTCTAGCCTGCCAACAGAAGTAAGCAATCTATTCGATCTAGAAGTTACTTACGAAGCTGAAATAGGAACAGAATATACAAACAGAACAGAAAATGGTCAAATAACCTCGCCTGATGTCACTAGAAGAAGAAAAAATCTAGCTATAACATCTATAAACATAGAACTATCTTTTAATTATGAAGAACTACCGAATATTGGCAAAAGAGCCGGTAGCATTAGAGAAAAAGAGCATGAAGTAAACAGATTCAAATACTTGTCCCTACCTGTAGAGGTTACATGCTCGTTTGAAGGAATTACGAGACAGGGGTTGCCTTACTGGAACTTCCTGCACGAATATAGCAATCTTTCCGATCCGAATCAGGCAGATTTTGACTCTATTAGAAACGTAGATAATATTTACACAAAGGCAGCGGGCATAAAAAAATACAACGACGCTGACATGAATCATTTGACTGATTGGATGCAGCCAGACAGAGAAATAAAATTAGTAGCTAGAGCTATATATGATTCACAAGAGAAGTTTTTTCTTTGGGATTTGGGAAAACGTAATTATCTTGTTGACATATCTACTTCTGGCGGAGACACATCTGGTGGAGAAGTAACAACCACACTAACCTATACTAATTCTTATAGCGATGCAGTATTAACCAAAGGAGACTATAACGAAAGCGGCGCTGGAGTAGTGATAGTTCCGTACGATATAGACTATCCAAGTGACGAACCCTTATAAAGGCAAAATATGCGAAAAAAATCCCACAGCCAAAACAGGTCTAAAAAGAATTCGCCTGAGAAGGTAAAAATAGTACAAGGAAAAACAGAAAATCAAGACAGCTACATACGAGCGATTATAGAAAATGACGTTATTTTCTGTACGGGGCCAAGCGGGTCTGGTAAATCTTTTATACCATCTGGGATAGCGGCCCAAAAACTACACAGCGGTCAAACAGAAAATGTAATCGTTACAAGACCGCTTGTATGCTCTGGAAAAGAAATAGGATCTTTACCGGGAGAGTTAAACGAAAAAATAGCTCCTTATTTATTACCCATGAAAGAAAATATAAAGTTCTTTTTGGGACGGGCGTACTACGGACAGTATGAAAACGAAAACAGGATAAAGTATTTACCTTTAGAGGTAATGAGAGGTAGTACCTTTAACGATTCATACATGATACTAGACGAAGCACAAAATTGTAGCATGGACCAAATAAAGATGTTTATAACAAGAATGGGTAAAAATTCTAAGGTAATAATCAACGGAGACGTGAGACAAACAGACATACGCTCAGTAAGCGGTCTGTATGAGTGTATAGATAGGCTGAAAGACGTAGAGGGAGTTGCTGTTTGCAGTCTAACTAATCAAGATATACAGAGAAATGGAATTATTGGAAGAATTTTAAATGCTTTAGAAAATTAGTGTGATTTTTTAAGCTTGTGGATATAATAGAGGGCGGCTAGGTAGCCGCCTTCTTGACTTAAACGGAGGAAAAAATGCCGACATACGATTTTGAATGTGAACCTTGCGCTTATTATACTGAAATTGTACAGGGTCCATCAGAGCCAAGCACCCTTATCTGCCCGCTTTGCCAAGAAAAAAACTTAAAAAAGGTTTTTATCAACGCTCCACACGTTTCTGTTAGAGGCGAGGTAAAGACAATGGGTCAGCAGGCAGACAAGAATACAAGGAACATGGGTAGATACGAACTAGAAGATAAAAACAGAGCAAACAATATGGATGTGCATAAGAAACATAAAGAGGTTTCTGCCAAAAGAAGAAAGATAAACAAAATGACCCCACAACAAAAAATTAAATGGATTAGGGATGGTGACTGATGCCTTTTATAGATGAAATACCAAACGGTCTTCCTAGGTCTGAACAACCTCATCACGCAACCGTGACCATGAAGATCGACATTAGAAAAATGCTAGATAACGGAAATTTAGATAGCTGCGTACTAGGAAACGAAGCTTTAGAAAAGTATGGAATATCTAACAAGCTGCAAATCTGTGTTTCTGGAGTGACAGAAGCGGCCTGCATTAGGAACTTAATAACAATGCTGGAGAAAATGAATGGATAAATTTGATAATTCAGAACCAAAAGAAATGGTCAGAAATTTTTATGACATCAATGGTAAGAGTTTAGTAGAAAAAGATCAAGAAAACTATGTTGCTAAAATGACGTTTGATAAAGCTAGGGGAGAGAAAACAGCATTTTACTTTATAAAAACATATAGAGGTCAGCTATTAGATCCTCATGCTAATGATAAAAATATTTCTCAAATGAAACGAAGAACTTTTGTAGAAAAAAGAGTCAACGCTAAGTGCTTTGATAACTATGTTAAGTATCTACAAACAAAAAACAGAACCTACTTTACTAGATCTCGACGACTATCTATGGAGAATTAAATGAAAAAGGGTCCACTTTCTAAAAAAGAAAAAGCTTATATTACTGCAAACTACCTAGACACTACGCCCACAGTCATGGCGGGAGACATGGATAGATCGGTACATGTAGTAGATAAATTTGTTTCTACTTTAAGCTTTGAAAAAAACACAGAAGAAAAAGCTTCTACCGTTGAGCCTTCGGAAAAAGTAGGTAGTACATCTAGTTTGTTCGCAAGGAATAAAAAGCAAGGCGTTACCGTGATGACAGAAGCAGCGTCTGCAAAAAGTGACCAAGCCAGAACTTTCAACAGGACTCCTCCCAAAAGACAAAGAGGAATGATTCATACAATAAAAAAGGATTGACATGATTTGTACGCATAGAGATCAGTACATGAAAATGCTAACTAGATCAGAAATGATGATCAGTTGGAAGATAAAGTTGTCAGATGGTACTGATGTTTACGGTGATTATGATAGACCCGACACAAAAAATCCTTGGATAAGGCTGTCAGAACACTGCAAAGACAATGATCTTCTTATAACAAGAGTAGAGTTACACATGTTTGGAACTCCCAAGCTAGTGTTTTTTGAAGACGAGAACGGTCTTGATGGTATTTCTATCATGAGGGGCATAGCAAAAGAACAATCTATGACAGGAGACCATTCCGAATCTTTTCAAACTTTGACAGTCTCTCTATTGAGGGACTGCTGCTCTTGGGTAGATGTGAAAAAATACACATGGCCCATAAACGAGCTTGAAGAATTTAATCAAGTTAGAGCAGTAACTAAACAAAACTTAGAATACATGATTTTCAAAAATGGATCAGAAAAACTCAAAAACCCAAAAGTACAAGAGCTTATCCACGGGACAGCCTTGTAATGCTGCACAATACTGTGCAGAACTTGTTTGTTTAAGAAAGAGAGAAAGAGAGAATAAGGGCAGTTTAGAATTTAAGTTTTGGAACAAGTCTCAAAAAGAACAGTATCAAACCAATATAAGGGTTGCAAATATACTTATCAAAAAGTATAATGAAAAGGCTCTGGTTAGATACCTTAATAGTCCTAGCGGAAAAAATATCTATTCGCTAGGATTTTTACATAAGTCTAAGAAATTTGTTTTGGCCTTGAATTTTGTAGACGAAGGTGTGGCGAAGTGTTTTGAAATATTGAACTCTCAAAGCAACAAACCAGAACCAAAGCAAGAAGAACCTAAAAAAGAGTTAGTGTTTAAGCATAAGAAAATCAAGGCTAAAAAGAATTCTTTATTTTCAAAACTAAGGAAGATAGATGGCAAAAACAATAAAAAAAGATAGCATTCCTGAGTATCTAAAAAAAGATGCTAAAGGATATGGGAAGATTATTAAGACCGGAACCGAGGTATTAAAAGAAAAAAGCGGGTATGAGGTGATACCAGTCAGTCCCGCCATTGATATTGCGTTAGGAGGCGGCATCAAAGAAGGTAGTTGGGTAACACTAACCGGAGATCCAAAATCTGGTAAAACAACCACCGCGATGCAGATAGCCTGCAACTGCCAAGAAATGGGTAGGAATGTAATCTATATTGATGCAGAAGGTAGATTCAAAGATATGAATTTTCAGGTGGATGGTCTAGACCCTGAAAAGATGTCTATCATGGCCCCAGAAGATAAGCCAATCCCTGCTGAAAAGTTTTTGGAGTGGGGCTATTTAATGATGAGCCATCCAGATAATCATGGCGCAGTTCTTATTATTGATTCTATCTCTTCTCTCATCCCAGAAAAAGAATTAGACAACGATTTTAGTCCCGGTCGTGCTGGACTTCCTAAAATACTTAGTATTTTTACAAAGAAGATGGGACAGCTACTTCCTAGACAACGAGGACTAATGATTGCGATTACTCATTACATCGCCAATACTTCTGGTTTTGGTAAAGCTAAAATGGCAGACGGAGGAAACAAGATTCAGTATCAAGCTGATACAAGAATGGAGATAAGAAACGGTGGAAAAGATTCTCCAGCTATAAAATATTGGGACGATGAAAACGGAAAGAGGATAGGTCAACAAATTAATTGGGGTATCATATGCTCATCTATGGGACCACCGGGAGGCAATGTTCAAAGTTATATCAGGTATGGTCGAGGTATTGATAAAACTCAAGAGATCATAGAACTGGCCCTAGACTTAGGTTTTATCGACAAGGCTGGCGCTTGGATTTCTTGTCCGTTTTTATTGATGAATAAAGATATAGTTAAAAAGATAAATCCAGACGTTGACATAGAAGACGATGAAGCTATAATAAAAGCTTTTAAGTTTCAAGGGCAATCAAAGTTGTACAACTTTATTTCTGACCATCCAGAACTAATAACCATTCTGAAAAACATGATATTGGAATCTTTGTCTTGATAGTTTTTGGATTAGACGGGAAAGAGCATAAATGGAACCCTAAGTCTGGGGGAGGGCAAAGGTCTAAGCTGCACAAAAAAGCAAAGCAGCTACTAGACGAGTTGTTCCCTCATGACAGGGTTCTAGAGGAAGTATCTCTGCCCGGAACTAGGACTGGGAAAAACTCTATACTTAGAGCAGATTTATTTGTTCCAAACCGAAACCTAATAGTAGAAGTTCATGGACAACAACACTTTAAGTTTAACAAGTTTCATTTTAAAGACAAACTCTCGTTTTTTAGGGCGCAGGCCAGAGACAGGAAAAAGTCCGAATGGTGTGAAGTCAACGAGATAAGATTTATAGAATTTAACTACAACGAGGATATAGATGAGTGGCGAAGAAAAATTGAATGAGTTTTTACAGTCTATTGAAGACTGGAAGCGTTCTAAGTATTTAGTAGAAGTTGAGCCTCCAGAAGAAGTTTCCAATATTATCAATGCTAATTACGAAGACATGAGGTCTTTGACTTCCGAAGAGTGTAACATATACAGCTTTAGACTATATGCCTATGCAGAGTATATAGAGACACAATTAGCCAAAGAAAAAAACGCTTTAGAGTGGGCAGATTCCTCTATCTGGTTTATAATAGGTAGCACGATGAACCAATACGGAGACGGTTGGACGAAGTGGCAGCAAAAGTATTTTGCAGCAGTCAAAGAAAACCCTCTAGCTTCTGAAATATTGAAAGTCAAAAATCACGCAGAGGCTAGAGTTAGAACGCTAGAAGGTAAAAACAGCAGAATTATTAAGATGGCAGAAATATTAACGAATATGGCTAGGAGAAAACAATGAGTCAAGACATTGTAGAAACATTATTGAATATGATGACAGAAGAGCAAAAGGCGGAACTTGTAAAAAAACTTCAAAGTTCAGACCTTGAAGCTCGCGATGTCGATAAGACAGAGAAAGAGGTTAAACCTCCACAGCAAGAAACAAGAGTTTCAGACGACTTTACAATGAAAAGAGACAAGCCTAAGCAAAACTCTACACAATTAGAGGTTAAAAAAAGAGAAAACCTTTTTGTAGACGATGGAACAGAGCATAAAAACGAAGCAAACAAAACACCAGAAGTTGTTCCTACGGCTAGGTCTAGACCTAAATTTCAAAAGGTTGAACAGGTCTGTAATTATTGCAATAAGTCAGAAATGGTTCATCCACAATTTGTAAGAGAGTTTTATACTTGCCTAAGATGCGCGAGCGGTGGAGTAAAGAGATGAAAAACAATCTGCAAGACTTGGCGTCTGAAAGGGCTGTCTTAGCTTCTCTATGTCAATTTGGGCTAGACTCTTATCTTGAGATGGATTTTGTAGAGGAGAGTCACTTTACAGATGAGATGAATCAGCTAATCTTTAGCTGTATCTATAAAGTTGTTTCTGAAAATTTAAAAGTAGAACTTTCTTCTATACTATCTGCCGCGAATACTTTGGGCATGGAAGAAGTCATAAACACAAAAGAGGAAATATCTTTTGTTAGATCTCTGTTTAATTTTCCAGTACATAAAGACAACGCCCAAGCACACGCAGCAAAACTTGCCAAGCTAAAGCTAGCCAGAGACTTTAAAAAGACAATATCTTTATGTTCAAAAGATTTAGATAACATTACTGGCGAAGAAGATATTATGGATCTTATCTCCAAGGTGGAGAGTCCCATTCTAGATGCTACCGCTGACGTATATCAATCTTCTGGAAACAAAACAGAACTTATCGGAGATGAAATTGATGAATATTTAGAATATCTTTCAGAAAACGTTTCCGACTTTGTAGGAATACCTACCGGCTTTGATAGATACGATCAGGCTATTGGTGGAGGTCTTAGAAGGAAGTGTGTAGATCTCATCGCCGCCCGTCCTAAAGTAGGCAAGTCTATGTTTGGTGATGCCGTTGCTGTAAACATAGCGAAGAAAAATATTCCGGTTCTTGTCTTGGACACAGAAATGTCAAAGAAAGATCACTGGAACAGAATGCTTGCGTGTTTGAGCGGAGTAGAAACCAAAAGGATATCAACCGGAAAGTTTACAGAGAATGAAATTGAAAAAGAAAAGGTTACTAAGGCAGCAGAAGAATTAAAGACTATACCATATCACTATATAAATATCTCCGGTCAACCATTTGAAAACATACTTGGAATTATGAGAAAATGGATTTACCAACACGTTGGATTTGATGAGAATGGCGAAACAAATGACTGTGCTATAATTTACGATTACTTGAAACTTATGGACTCTAGCGCCATTTCTAGTAACGTTGCAGAATTTCAAGTCTTAGGATTTCAAATTACCAAGCTTCACAACTTTATGGTTAAGTATGACGTTCCATGTCTAGCTTTCGTGCAGCTTAACAGGGACGGTATTACAAAAGAAACAACGGATGTTATATCTGGTTCAGATAGGCTTGTTTGGCTCTGTACTAGTTTTTCAATCTTTAAACGTAAGTCTGATGAAGAAATGGCGGAGGACAACATAAGAAACGGAGATAGAAAAATTGTAACAGTAGAGACTAGACATGGCGAGGGTATGCAAGATGGAAACTATGTTAGTGTAAAAATGTTTGGTTCCATAGGTAAAATTGAAGAAGGTTTAAGTAGAGACGAGATACATAATAATGCAAGATCAAGAGAAGAAGGCTTTGAAACAGACGAAGAGCAAGACGCTATCCCAGCCTGAAATAGCTAAAGTCTGCGATATGCTCTCAGAGCGTGTAGATGAACTGCTAGACAGGTTTGGCGTAGATTACGTAGAATATCCAAACAGATTTTCTTTTCCTTGTCCAGTGCATGGTGGAGATAGTCCAGAGGGATGTACGGTTTTTACAGATGGAGATACCGTTAAAGGAAATTGGAAATGTTGGACTTGTCATTGCGAAGAAGAATGGAAAGATAATATATTTGGATTTGTAAGAGGTTCGCTATCTTACCAAAAAGGAAGAAGCGTTTCTCTTAACGAAGCTTTTAGTTTTTGCTTAGAGTTTTTAGGTGAGTCTAAAATAGACATTGATGAAAATAGGCATGTAACAAACAACAAAAAATCTAAGCTTTTAGATCTTTTTCAAAAGAAATATACTAGCCCAGAGCAAAAGTTTTCCAGAGACAGCATACAGAAGAAGTTAGACATTCCTTCTTCTTATTATATAGATAGAGGATATAAGAAAGAAACACTAATTACTTTTGACGTTGGCGACTGCTCAGAGGTCGGAAAGCCTATGTACAAAAGGGCCGTGGTTCCCATCTACGACATAAACTACAGCTATCTAGGTTGCGTCGGCAGAGATACAACAGATAAGTCTAAGCAGAAATGGCTTCATAGTAAAGGATTTAAGAAAAATTCACTATACGGCATAAATATTGCAAAAGATTTTATGAAAGATAGGTTTAAATACCCAACCCTCTTTATATTAGAGGGACAGGGTGACGTTTGGAGAATGCACGAATCTGGGTACAAAAACTCCGTAAGTATTTTCGGATCTGCTTTAAGTGATGACCAGCTAGTTTTGCTAGAAGAGGTCGGCGTTATGAATCTTATAATTCTTACAGACTATGATGAAGCGGGCAAGAAGGCAGCAAAACAGATAGTCCAAAAAGGAGGAAGAAGATTCAACTACTACAGACCAACAATATCAACAAAAGATGTGGGAGACATGTCTATTGAGGAATTGAATTTAGAATTAAATCCACAGTTAAGCGATATGGAGACAATAAGAATATGACTAGAATTTTAGCTATTGCAGGAAGAAAACAGTCGGGCAAATCTACGCTCTGTAATTTTCTTCATGGATACCAAATGAGATGTTTTGATATTATAAAAGACTTTGTAATAACAAACGAAGGGGATCTTTTCGTAAATGCTGGACTGGGAGAAGACGGCAAAGAGGAAGATAGTTTTCTTAAACTAGACATATCAAGAAGAGATGAAGAATTTTTACATTGGGCAGAAGGTGTTATGTTTCCATTTGTAAAAAGATATAGTTTCGCAAGCGAACTGAAAAAGATGTGTGCAGATCTTTTCGATATTCCTCATGAGTGCGTATACGGCACAGACGAGCAGAAGAATCAACTCCAAGAACACCTAAGATGGGAGAATATGCCAAGGTTTCAAAACATGAACCTTATGGTAAAAATGCCAATTGACGCAAAGAAAAGCTGGGACTGGCGAGAAGGGCCAATGACCGCTCGCGAGTTTATGCAATTCTTTGGTACAGATGTTATGCGTAAAATCTGGGAACCTATATGGATTAACAGAACCATAAAAAAAATCAGTCAAGAAAAACCTCTTTTGGCAGTAATTGATGACATGAGATTTACAGACGAACTTTTAAAGATCAAAGAACATTGGGGAGATCTTAGTATGTGTGTAGGTCTTACTAGAAAAGTTAAGGAGGACAGTCATTCTAGCGAAAACGCAGATCCTGTGATTAGTGCCTGTGATCTAATTATAGACAATTCAACAATGACTATCAACGAAGTAAGCAAAGAATTGATATCTAATCTAGACAGCAGCGGCTGGCTTGGAGACGATATGTCTAAGCTGAAAAAGACTCCAATACACCAGATAAGGGAATAAAATGATAGCTACATACATCAGGTCTTCCAGCTATGGAAACTATGAATTTTGCCAAATGCAATACTTTATGACTTATGTTTTAGGATATAGGTCTGAATCTGGAAAGAAGGCCCAACAAGGTACTGCGTGTCACAAGGTGATGGAGTGTCTTGCGGCGTGTAAAAAAGAACTACAAGAAAATCCAGAATCTAAAAATTTAAAGATAGTAGACGACGCTATTGGGGAAGTAGAGTTTACTCCTAGAAAACTAGGAACAAAAAAGTTTGTAGCGCAACTAATGAAAGATAGTTATGAACACTACACTTCACAAGATAGTCACAAGTATTATCCTGCTGATTTTAAGTTTTGTGAGAAGCAAGTGGAGACAGCGTTGACCTTTAACGATGGTCAGTTTGACCCAAGAAAAAGGACTATAGTAGATACAGAACCCACGTTCGACATACCCATTGAAGAAGAGTGGGCAAAGTATGAATACGAAATGCCAAACGGAGAGACTATAAAAGGCAACTTAGCTATAAAAGGAACAATCGACTTAGTTACGAGCGTTTCTGACAGCGTAATCGAAGTCATTGACTGGAAAACCGGACAGAGAAAAAACTGGGCAACCGGAGAGGTTAAAGACTATGACAAGCTAACTAAAGACCCACAACTACTACTTTATAACTATGCAATATCAAAACTTTATCCACAATACGATCAATCTATCATGTCCATATTTTTCACTAGGGACGGTGGACCTTTTAGCATGTGCTTTGACGATTCTGATCAAAGAAGTTTTCTAGACATGCTTCGGGTTAGATATGAAGAGATCAAGAAAAACATTAAGCCTAAACCAATAAGCGAAAAAAGGCTAGACTTTAGATGTCAAAAGCTGTGCCATTTTTATAAGAACAACTGGCCCGGAACCAATACAACAATGTGTCAATATGTAGAAAATAAAATTCATACAATTGGCTACGAACAAACAGTAAAAGAATGCACTAAAGAAGGTTTCAACATAGGATATTACGAGGCACCGGGATAATGGCAGAATTAATTGATTTAAAGGGCGATTTTGATAAAGGCAACAAGTTCCTGCTAGAAACCTCTGAATTTTTAGCGGGTTCGCTGGATGACTCATACAGGGTGGTCGTTAAGTATGACTTAGGACCATTAGATATTCCCAATGACGATAAAAAAAATATTGTTTTTGCATTATCTAGAGAAGTTCATTTACCTCCAAAAGATATTCATGATCCAAGAGTTCATTACATTTTTCATAATTATCCTGAATTAGATATGTGGGGTTATCCTACTGAAATTTCTAAAGTTTTTCCAGTGCCTATTGGTACATTCTTAGACGATGATGACTCAATAAATATAAAAACAATTCTAGAAAGAGAATATGATTTTGTTTTCATTGGACAAATACCACATACCGGAACCAGAGATAAATTCAAGAAGTGTTTAGATAAATTTCTAGAAAGTTCTGGACACAACTTTAAATATAAAGTAGTTTATACAGACGGATTCGCCAGAGGTCTAAAAGGTAAAGAATATCTTGAGTTATTGGCAAACTCCAAGCTGTGTCTTTGCCCAACTGGAGCGACTAGCGAGGAGACGTTCCGATTTTTTGAGGCGCTAAAAATGGGATGCTTTCCGGTCTTAGAAAGACTACCCAAGTTTTGGTATTACTTAAACGCGCCATTTTTTACTGGTAAATGGGAATTTTTGGACCATACCATCAACCAAACGTTAAATTTTTTACATAATCCTAAGAATAAAGCTGTGTTTATGTCTCTAGCAAGATATAATATGACAGTATTGGACCCCAAACATTTGTCACTCATTTTGAAATCTAAAATTGATGAATTTGATACCACTAAATTGCAAGACCCACTATAGTCTTTTGAAAGGCTTCTGCAAACCTGAGAAGCTGGCTTATAAATGTTCAGAATTAGATCTTGAAGCTTGCGGAATTGCTGACTACAAGACCGTTTCTGGGGCTATCGAATTTCATGAATCCTGCACCCAGAACGGTGTCAAACCTATCATAGGTTGCGATTACGGAGACTTCTGCCTCTATGCTAAAAATAGAAAGGGGTGGATAGAACTTATGCAGATAGTAGGCTTGGTAGAGGATAGCGTAAATGTCATAGATATTTTTAACATAGCCAAGAACGGGAACCTGATATGCGTTACAAGCTCTACAACTATCATGAAAGCTTGGGAAAAGATAACTAAATTTAAAAATCTTTTATTTAAGTATGACTATAAGAAAAGAGAAGTCTTGTATGTATCTAAAGAAGAAGTAGACGCGCATAGAGTCGTGCTTTGCTCTGGCATGAAGCTGACTTTGCCAAAAGTAGAGAGAAAGATAAGTAAAAAAGAAGATTTTGAAAACAGTAAGTATTTTACTAAAGACGGTTTTCATCTTCCGCAAGTCACGAAATCTAAAAAAGAATGCGAACTAGTAAAACAAATAGCGGATATGTGTGAAACTTACGATGTAAAAAGCAAGCCTATGCTACCTAGTTTCTCATGTCCTAAAGGTTTTACAGAAGATGAGTATCTAAAGGATTTGTGTAGAGGTGGATGGAAAGAAAAGCTGGTTCCTCAAGGCAAGGTTTCTAATGTCCAGAACAAGCAAGAGTATCTAGAAAGAGTAAAAATTGAGCTAGAAGTTATCTTTAAGGCCAGACTAAGCGGATACTTTCTAATCGTTCAAGACATCGTGAATTATGTAAAGAATAAAGGCTGGCTCGCTGGACCGGGAAGAGGCTCTGCTGCTGGCTGTCTTGTTTCATACCTTTTGGGAATTACAGAAGTAGACCCTATTGAGTTTGATTTGCTATTCGAGCGTTTTTACAACGAGGGAAGAAATACAGAAGATCATGTATCTCTTCCAGATATAGATGTAGACGTTCCTGCGGAGCATAGAGACGAGGTTATTGACTATATCAAAGAAAAATATGGTAAAGAAAACGTATCGCAAATGGTAACATACGGTAGGCTACAAGGAAGGTCTGCGCTTAAAGAGGTTATGAGAATCAACGACAATGTAAGCTTTTCCGAAATGAATGAGATAACGGACTGCATACCAGACGAAGCGATGATTTCTGACCAGCTAGAGTTGATGGATAAAGAAGACAGGTCTATAATTAGGTGGGCATTAATCAATGAGGCTAGCAATCTTAAAAAATGGTGCTATATTGATGAAGAAGGAAACCTAGCTGGGCCTATGTCTGAAACTTTTAAACAGGCTATGATTATCGAGGGTACAAATAAGTCTCAAGGTAAGCATCCTGCCGGTGTAATTATTTCTAAATATAAATTAAATCAAGTATGTCCTATGGTTACTGATAAAAGCGGTAAAAAGATTGTACAATTTGAGATGGTTGCCCTTGAGACTCAGGGGCATGTTAAATTCGATATTTTGGGTATCGACTTGTTAAGTAAAATTATGGAGATTTGCAAATGAAAGCCACACAAGAAGATTATAAATCAGTTATTTTCTCTGGTTGCTCTATTGATTGCAAAGGTGTTTCGATATGTAATCTTTCCAACCACTACAATAGACTTGTTAGTACAAACGAGTACCAAGTTTGGTCGGATAGAAATAAAGAATATCACCTTTTCAAAAATATAGACGAGGCCGTTAATAAATTTTTAGAACTAACAAATAAAAGAAGAAGAGCTTAGTATGAATTATAGAGACATTATCGTTTTTGACTTTGAGACCACGGGTCAGAACCCATATAAATGCCAGCCAACACAGATTGCCGCCGTAGCTATTCATGCTCGTAAGCTAGAGCTACAGCCGGGAGGCGTGTTTGAGAGTAAAATGCGATGCATTGTAGACGATGAAGAGGCTATCGCTGCGGGTTTTGATCCCATAGAAGACAAAGCCTTAGAAGTTACTAGAAAAACCAGAGAAGAGATTTCAAAGGGACCGCTACCAAAAACCGTATGGAATAAATTTGCTAATTTTTGTAACGAATATAACTTTAAAAAGACCAGCTACTACGCACCGATTGCGGCAGGATACAACATTAACGGCTTTGATATGCCTATTGTTGATCGAATGTGTGAGAAGTATGGCCCCGTGGACAAAAAGAGAAACAGGCAAGGAATTTTTAATCCTATCTTCACAATAGACGTTATGCAACATATCTACTGCTGGTTTGAGAACAATCAAGAAGTTAAAGGTTATGGCATGGACTACATGCGTGACTACTTTGGAATGTCTCAAGAAAGCAAAGACAAAGCGCACGACGCTTTGCAAGACGTTAAAGACACTGCAAATTTGATGATTAAATTTATGAAATTCCAAAGAACGCTTTTAGAAAAGACAAAGTTCCAGAAAGCGTTTGCTAATGGTGAAGTCTATGTCAAGTAGTAAAAAAATTAGAATTTCCGACGTTCATGGAAACCATACATACGTAGACTTAGACGAATTAGTAGACTTTTATAAAAAGCAGAAGAAATTCGTAGAAAAGCTTGAAAAACAAATAAAGGATGCAGAAATTGACCTACGGAAAGAGGAAGATGAAAAATAACTTTGATATCAACGATTTTAATGATTCAGAGGTTTGGGATTTGATTTGCGAGGGTAGAACTAAAGGCGTTTTTCAATTAGAATCCAACCTAGGAAAACATTGGGCTAAAGAAGTCGCTCCGAGAAACATTATTGAGTTAGCCGCAACGATCTCTTTGATTCGGCCGGGTACTCTCAAAGCTAAAGACGAGAAGACTAAGAAGAGCATGACGCAGCTTTATGCGTTTAGAAAAGCTGGTAATACTGATTACCCAGTAGAGTATCTGCATGAATCTTTGGAACCTATTCTAAAAGAAACCTATGGGGTGCTTGTTTATCAAGAACAGTCTATGAAAATAGCGCAGCAGCTAGCTGGGTTTAATTTGAAAGAAGCAGACGACCTAAGAAAGGCTATTGGTAAAAAGAAAGCCGATCTAATGGAAGAGATTAAAAAGAAATTCGTGAAAGGAACGCAGGAACAAGGGACTGTTAGCCAAAAGGCAGCAGAAGAAATATTTTCTTGGATTGAAAAATCTAGCAGATACGCCTTTAATAAAAGTCATGCCGTGGCATATGCGATTAATGCTTACTGGTCTGCTTATTGTAAAACCCACAGACTAAAAAGATTTTACAAAACGTATCTCAATAGATCAGACAAAAAACCAAAGTCAGAAATAGAGATAAAGCAACTCATTATGGATGCAAAGTCAGCAGGTATAGAAGTATATCCTCCAAGGCTTTCTAGATTGCAAACAGACTTTGAACTAGACGATAATAAGAATTTGATTTATTTTGGTCTCAGGCATGTAAAAGGTGTAGGCACTAAGGAATGTGAGAAAATTGAAACCCTTGAAGACGTTTCTGAATACTCTTGGATGGATTGTATCACTAAAGTAATACATCCTTTAAAGATAAACAAGAGAGCGGCTATCGCAATGATATCTGTTGGAGCTTTTAGTGGTAAAAATAATAAAGAAAGCAGAAGAAAAATGCTCTATGAGTTCGATAGCTGGAAACAGCTTTCTGCTCGCGAACAGTCTGCCATTGTAGAAAACCAGAAAGAACCAAGCACAAGGTCCAAAACTCTTGCAGACGCAGTGGGAGTACTTATAGAAAACACCAAAATAAACTCTAGAAGAATGGAGACCGTGATAAACGTTCAAAACTCTTTAAAAAATCCTTTTTATGACCTAGAAGATCATGCCGTCTCTATAGCGACTCAGGAAGCTAAGTTACTAGGATGTTCTTTAACGTGCAGCAAAGTAGACGATGCACAAGTGGCTACAGATTATTGCGAAGATGTAGCCAAAGGTTTAAAAAAGAAAAAGATAAGTTTAGCCGTTGTGATTAATTCTATCAGAGTGGTTAAAACAAGGAATGGAAAAAATCCTGGACAAGAAATGGCATTTCTTTCTGTAGAAGATAATAGCGGAGAATTAGAATCTGTGACAATTTTTCCAGAAACCTATGCCGAATATAAAAACGTTTTATTAGAAGAAAATACAGTGATGTTATTTTGTGAGCCTTCTAAGAAAGAAAAGGGATCAGTAATCGTAAACAAAGCAATGCAAATTTGAGGTAAATATGAATAAATGTACTTTTTTAGGTCGTCTGAATCCAGACATAGAAATAGAATTTACAGACGGGAAAACTCCACATATAATTTTTTCTATGGACGTAGAATCTTTTAGGAAAAGTAAAAACGGTAAAAAGAAGAGAGAATATAACTGTCTAGAGTTTGAAGCTTGGGATACAGCCGCTTTAACCATACGAGAAAAATTAAAATCAGACTGCACCATGTTGGTAGAATGTGAGGCTAGATCCACCTTCACCTTCTGCGGTGATAGCGATTCGGAATTGGATAAAACTTATTTTAGAGTTCTTAGTTTTAAAATATTCCACGCTAATAAGGATTGGGGAAATGAGAAATAAAAAAGTTCTGTTTGTTTCCGAGGCTTCATGGCTTCCTACTGGATACTCTGTATATACAAATGAAGTTTTATCTAGGCTAAATAAAGTAGACGGAATAGAGGTTGCTGAAATCTCCACTTTTGCCGATGTTAATGATCTTAAAAAAAATCCTAGAGAATGGAAGGCTTATGCAAACAAACCACTAAAAACAGACCCGATATATGAAAAATACAGCAGTAGCGTATCTTGTCAGTTTGGAGACATGGTATTTAATCAGGCTTTGTTAGATTTTCAGCCGGATATCGTTATGGATATTCGCGATTGGTGGATGATGGAATTTGAACAAAGGTCTCCATTTAGAAACTTCTTCCATTGGGCGATCATGCCCACCGTAGACGCATCACCCCAAGATCAGCAATGGATCAACACATACGCTTCTGCCGACTCTGTTCTTACTTACAGCGAGTTTGGAAGAGACGTTCTTAAATCTCAATCAGACGATATCAACTTTATTGGCATGGCTCCTCCATCTGCTAGTCAAGACTTTTTTCCAGTTGAGGACAAGGGCAAACATAAGGAATCTATGGGTATCTCTAGAGACTGTACTATCGTTGGAACCGTAATGCGAAATCAAAGACGCAAACTTTATCCAGACCTATTCAAGAGTTTTAGAGAGACGCTAGATAGAACAAAGAACGATAATCTTTTTCTACATTGTCATACCTATTATCCAGACTCAGGATGGGACATACCCGCACTGATACAGGAGTATGGTCTTTCTGGAAGGGTCACAATGACATATAAGTGCAGAGATTGTGGTAACATATCCATAGAGACTTTTCAAAACTCTATGAAGTTCTGTAGTAAATGCAATTCATTTAACAATCATTTGGTGGGAATAAATAATCCAATCAACACAAAAGAACTGGCAAGCATTTACAATATTTTTGATCTATATGTGCAGTATGCAAACAGTGAAGGGTTTGGTATGCCACAACTTGAAGCCGCACAGTGTGGTGTCCCTGTTATTTCTGTGCGATATTCCGCTATGGAGTCTATTATAGATAATATAGAAGCTTGGGGAGTAGAACCATTATGTATGGTTAAAGAGGTAGAAACCGGATGCAATAGAGCAGTTCCAAATAATGAAGAGTTTGTAGACCTACTGTCTACATTAACGCATCCAGACAAAGACCTAGCCGCCGAAGGAAGTCGTCAGCGAGACTTAGCTATGCAAAAATATAGCTGGGATCAAACTGCTAAAGTTTGGGAAGAAAGAATTAAAGAAATAGAATTTAAAGACCGTAAAGAAACTTGGGAAAGTCCTGCTGATATAAAAATGCCAAGCAAAGAGATTCCAAAAAACCTAACACCCACACAAAAAGCAGATTATCTGTTTGATTATGTTTTGTGCCGCCCAGAAATGAAGGGTGGGTTCTTATGGAGAAAAGTTCTTAAAGACCTGACCTTCGGATTTAGAAGACCTAATGCGGATTCAGATTTTTACTTTAACGAAAGTCATGTAAAGTCTGTTAAAGAAACGTCGCTATTTTCTTTTGAGGATGCGCATAGAGAGCTTTATAATTTGAGGATGCAGATAAATGAGTGGGAACAGGCAAGAATAGAAAAACTAAGAGGTTTATCGTGAAAGTATTATACATAGGAAACTACAAAGATCAAACTGGGTGGGGCGATGCCTCGCTCAACAATATATTAGCTATGGATAAGGCGGGAGTCGATGTTGTTCCTAGAGCAATCACCTATAATAATAGGGCTGGCTTTGACAACGATAGAATCCTACAGCTTGAAGAAAAGAGTGCCGATGGATGCGATGTTTGTATTCAACATGTGTTGCCACATCTTTACAACTATGATTCAAATTTTAAGCTAAATGTTGGATTTTTAGAATCTGAAACATTGGATCTTAAATATAGCGGCTGGAACAATTACGCTTCTATTATGGATGAGATATGGGTTCCTAGCAACGCCTGTAAGAAATCTCTAGACATAGAAAAGCCGGTTCATATTATTCCTCATTGTCTAGACTTTTCAAAATATCAAGATACGCAGTCTGGAAATAAAATAGAAAACCTCATGGGAACATATAATTTTGTTTTTATAGGAGAGTTTATTGAAAGAAAGAACCTCAAAGCTTTGATTAGGGCTTTTCATACAGAGTTTAAACCTTGGGAAAACGTAAACCTATATATCAAGACTTCTGGGGCAGATCTTGCCGTCGTTCAAAATTTCTGCAACCAAATAAAGCGTGGACTAAAAGTTTCTGAGAACTACAAAGAAGAAGTTGTGATATGTGGAAAGCTAGACAAGGAAGACTATATATCAACACTCGCTCAATGCCACTGCTTCGTTATGCCTAGTTACGGAGAAGCTTTCTGCATACCTGCGCTGGAGGCTTCTGCAATTGGGCTAGAGTGTCTTTGGACGGAAGGCATAGGAGTAGAAGATTTTGCTACGGGCGGAGACGTAGAGTCTTGTGAAGAGCCTTGTTTTGGCGGAACCGCATCGCTCAGAAATTTGTATACTGCAAAAAATAAATGGTTAACAATTAACATCGAAAAGTTACAAGAAGCAATGAGAAACCGTTTCAATAATTACAAAAACGGTAATCGTGTGGACGTAGGTACTAAATGGGAAAGATGTAGTCACGAAAACGTAGGAAAGATGATCAGAGAAAGACTAGAGCAAGGAGTGAAAGATGCCAGCAATCGCTAATCAAAGATCCGTAAGAAATATCACAAGAAGCGCACATAGGCCGGAAAAGCTAAATATTCTAACCTTTGCTACTCACGAAAGATACGAAGAAAACCTCTGTAAAACTGGTCACAACTTCTATTCATTAGCCATTGGTAAAACTTGGGATACGGACTATGCGCCCATTCCAGACAACTATCATATCGTAAACGCTATTCCTGATTACGTTGATTTTGACTTAATTTTAACTCATACATCGTGTGACAGAATGTTTAAGGCTCACCAAGCCCTAACGGGCCTAGACGTTCTTCAAGGCAACAAAACTGGAATTCCAATCCTTAGACACACCCATGTATTACCAGATATTAGGTTTGATGTTCCTGATCAAGCTTCCGCTTTTTGCAAATATCCTAGTGATAAGAACTCATTTATATCTGAATACAACATGACGCAGTGGAACATGTCTAGAGCAACTTCCGCAAGTGTCGTAGAACACGGCGTTGACACCGACTTCTGGAAGCCCGATGACAGTGTAAAAAGGGATAACGTCTGTCTATCCGTGGTAAATGACTGGCCCAACAGAGACTGGTGTTGCGGCTTTAATCTATGGCGACAAACAACCCAAGATTTACCCGTAAGAGTTTTTGGAAAAAGTCCCGGTTTTTCGGAACCCGCAAATTCTACAGAACACCTAAGAGAAATTTATCAATCTTCAAGAATATTTTATAATACTTCTTTACATTCTCCTGTTCCTAGTGTATTATTAGAAGCTATGTCGTGTGGGTGCGCCGTGGTTTCTACTAACAACTGTATGATACCTGAGATAATTGAGAATGGAAAAAATGGACTAGTATCAAACAACCCACAAGAACTGAGAGGGTGTTTAGAGCTTCTCCTTAAAAACCAAGATCTTGCAAAAGAACTAGGAGATAACGCCAGAAAAACCATAGTCGAAAAATATAACCTTGAAAGATTTGTTAATAATTGGAACAACATACTTCACTCTACCGTAAATGAATACAAATAAGGAATTTTTATGAGAATCAAATTAGTAGGAAGAGGCTCAAAATCCCAAGAAAAGGGAGGAATGGGCGTAAGTCAATTAAACTCAGATGTTTTGGATAGTGAGGCAACAGAAGTCTTGCTAGACAGCTTTCTGTGTGAGTTTTCTATAACAGAAATAAAAAAACTTATGGAACTTATAGGAAGTAAGTGCAGAATGGGGTGCGTCATGACTATAATAGAGACAGACTTTGATATTGTTTTTTCAAACGTCGCTATTGGTACTGAAAGCCTAGACTCTGTTAATTCACGCCTAGCGCAAACCAAAGGTATTAAAAGCTTGCTTACAACAAACATGGTATCCAACATAATTCCGCCAAGCTTTAAGATTACAAATAAGCATTTTAATTCAGAAGATTCAACGGTAACAATAAAAGCCAAGAGAGTAAAATGATAGAAACTACATGCAAAGACTGTGTTTTCGCACAGCGTGAAAACGATAAGCAGTACGGGTGTCAATTAAATAGATTAGAAAAGTTGGGATTTCGCGAAAGCAATGTCCCACCCTTCGGGGATGGCAAATCTTTTACTGTAGAAAGGTTCTGCAACACTGCAAGACCTCAAGAGTGGTTAGATTCCTTGTCTTTTGAAGAAAGTCTAGATATCAAGAAAACCGTTATGAAAGAGGTTTATCCTAGAGTTGGAATTTTAATAAATTTTGATACAGAACAAGACCAGCCTCTTGAAAAACTACAGCATAGCATTTCTCAGTTACTTTCTCAGGAGTATGTACCAAGATATGTCATCGTTTGTAACGAAAAAGTAGAGTACAATGAAGCTATACAAGAAATGTTAGCTTCTAAACTTCCAGAAAGCACAGAACACCATATTGTTCAACTGGTTAGAAAATTTGAAGATAAAACACAAATTATAGACGAGTGCTTTAGACATGCTCTGAATGGATGGGTGTATGTAACAACCTGCGGAGAAGAAATTCCAAATACTTTAATGCAGACGTTAAACAGAATAATAAATGAAGACATGGAAAAGATTACAATTGTCAAGCCTTATGACGGATTCAACGGCATGATATTTCAAGCTGCCCTCTTTAAATTCTTAAATGGAAACAGGCCAAAAGCTTGGACCGTGGAAGAAATAGACGATAGACCGTTTTTAGAAAAGGCCAAAGACCTAGACAAAGAAAATACTATTATGTCTTGGGAGGACTTTAATGAAAAACTATCCTAACGTAGCGGTCATCATATCTAATTATAATTATGGAGAATTTGTTTTAGATGCTGTTAAAAGCATAGAAAATCAAACCTACAAAGGGGATATTAGAATCTATTTGGTGGATGACGGCTCAACAGACGGATCTTGGGAAAAGATTAAAGACTACTTAATCGAACCCAACTCCGCAGATATTGGGCCGTGCGTAGGAGAACTATCCACTCCTTGCGGAAAGCAAAAAATAAACATCATAGAAAAAGAAAAAAGCCAATTTATAAGAATAGAAAACTCTGGTGCTAGTAATGCTAGAAATGTGGCGATTTATAGTGCTATGGACTGGGCAGACATGTTTGCTATACTAGACGCAGACGACGAATATAAACCAGAAAAAATCAGCAAGCTTGTAGAAGTATTGGAGCTAGACCCTCTCATTGGTGTAGCTTATGCAGATTACGACATCATCAAAACATATGGAGGTAACGCCTACACAAAAGAAGAGCTAAAAGAATCTTACTCAAGAGAAAAACTTATGCAGAGATGCATTGTTCATAGTGGAGCATTGATTAAAAAAGAATATATTAAATCTATTATTCTTGCTAATGGAGAAATATACAAAACAAAACTTCATGGCCCAGCAAGCCAAGGCTTTATAGGATGTACAGAAGATTACGACCTATGGATAAGGCTATCAGATCATTGTATAATGGCGCATGTTGCAGAAAGTCTTTCTGTAGTCAGAGAAACTGGTCAAAACCAGTCTATGAAGATGACTACTGAAATATTTAATCAAAATGCAAAGATTATAGGATCTAAAAATGCCAGCGTATAGTAAGTCGGTAACTACAATAAGAAAACATAAAGATTCTGAAAATGTCGGATTTGCAATACTTTCGGCTGGCGTGGGATCTAGAATAAAGACATACGAACCCAGAAGTTTAATAAAAATAAAAGACAAAAGCTTGATAGATCATCAAGTAAATGCTATTGAGTCTAAGTTTAAAGATCCAGAGATAATAGGCGTGTTTGGTCCCAACATGCCTAAAATAGTTAAAAACATTGGTCGAAACGTTAGAATTGTAGAAAATCAACTTTATGAAACAACTAACAATTCAGAAAGTCTAAGGCTTGCTCTAAATAATTCTGTAAAAAACAGCCTAATGTTTATTCATGGAGATATTCTTATAGACGAAACGTTTTTTAGTTCGCTAAACTTCAACAGGTCTTTTGTTGTATATGAAGACAGAGGAATGATGGACGAAAAAGAAGTGGGCCTTACAATTATGAAAAACAAAGCAACTATTCTTTCTTATGGTTTAGAAGAAAAGTGGTGTCAGGCAGCCTTCTTTAAAGGTAAAGAACTTAAAATACTAAGAAATATTTTTAACTCATTTACCAAGCAGGACAAGAAGATGCTGACTTTTGAAGTGATAAACAAAATTATTGATTCTGGCGGAACCTTCCAAGCTCAAAAACTAGAGAAAAGCAAAATATTAGAGATAGACTGCATAAAGGATATAAAGAATGAAAATATTAATCTGTAGCGATGGATACCACGCTCACTACTTTCAAAGAATGGCTTGGGCAAACGCATTTAGCGCAATGGGATTTCAGGTTCATGTATGGGATAAAACAAAGACCAACGCTTTTGACATGTTTGATATGTTTGAACCAGATATATTTATGGGTCAGGCTTACAATCTAGACGAGTCTTTAATAAAGTGTATCTATGAAAGACCACACCTAAAAGTAGGGCTACGTGCTGGCGACTGGGGCGATCATGAGAAAGAGGTAGACAAATCAAGATACAATATTCTATTCTGTTCTAAGAAAGAAAAAGAGCTACTTAAAAAACTCAAGGACGAAACAGGAAAACCAGATTTTGTACATATTCATTATAATGATGCCGACATTAAAAGAACTCATAACTATTTTGAAACAATCGGAATCAAGCCGGTTTCGTTGATGATGTGCGCAGATACGGCAGCGTATGGCGGCGCTCAAGTTGATGAAAAACTAAAATGCGATATTGGTTTTGTTGGAGGGTACTGGCCTTATAAGGGTCAAGTTATTGATCGCTACCTTACTCCACTTTTATATCCACTTGATCGTTACAATGTAAAAATATTTGGTAATCAGCCTTGGGGCGTAAATCAATATTGTGGCCTTATAGATGATAATGATGTAAAGAATCTGTTTGTTTCTGCTAAGATATGTCCTAATCTTAGCGAACCTCATGCACAAGCATATGGCATAGATATAAATGAAAGAATATTCAAGATTCTGTATGCGGGCGGCTTCTGTATTAGTGATAATGTAGAAGCATACAAGATGTTTGGTGATGGTATTGTAATTGCAGATTCTCCAGATGATTTTAGAGATAAAATTGAACACTATAAAAACGCCGCTGACGAAAGAAGCGCATATGCGCAGCGAGGTCAAAAGCTTGTTGCGGAAAACCATACAGGATTTCACAGAATTGCAACAATTATGAAAGAGTTTGATTATGAAGATTTGTCTTTTGGTATTCTAAAAGCTTATAAGGATGCGTTAAATGAGCAAAAGTAAAGTTGTTATTACGGGCGGTAGCGGTTTTCTTGGCAAGGCTGTAAATAAAGTATTAAAAAATAACCTTTTTTATGATGTCGTGTCTCTTGGTGGTAAAAGAGATTATGATTTAACAAATCAGAAACAGGTTGATTACCTTTACAAAGAACATGAGCCGGATGCAATCGTACACCTAGCCGCTAGAGTTGGCGGAATTGGTGCAAACAAAAATAATCCGGGCTTGTTCATGTATGAGAACCTAGTTATGGGTATGAATCTCATAGAAACAGCCAGAAAGTATGGTAAGCTTCAAAAGTTTGTTATGGTTGGCACTGTTTGTGCGTATCCCAAATTTACATCAGTGCCGTTTAAAGAGGATGATATTTGGAACGGTTATCCCGAAGAAACAAATGCGCCCTACGGAGTTGCTAAAAAGGCTTTGATGGAGATGTTAATCGCATACAACGCCCAGTATGATCTTAACTGCACAAACCTTATTCCTGTGAACATGTACGGACCTAATGATAATTTCGATCCCGCTATTAGTCACGTCATACCCGCAATTATATTAAAGATTGATAGAGCTATCACCAGTGGTGCTGAAAAGGTTAATTTATGGGGAACGGGAGAGGCTAGCAGAGAGTTTCTTTATGTGGACGATTGTGCGACAGCCATAAAAAGGGCGGTAGAAATAGACACAACGCCACATCCAATAAATATTGGAACAGGTCAGGAGTATACTATTTCCACACTGGCACATAAAATAGCCGATATGATGAACTTCAAAGGCGATATCGTCTTCAACTCCAACGGCATGGATGGTCAACCAAGAAGATGTTTGGACACATCCAGAGCAACCAAAGTGCTAGGATTTGAGGCTAAAACAGGATTAGATAGAGGGCTGCACGATACAGTAAGTTGGTACTATAAAAATAAGGATAAATTTGTTGATTACTTCCATCATATTCAGTAAAGATAGACCGCTTCAACTAGACCTTTGCCTGCAAAGCATTCATAAAAATTTACAATCTTCAACAAGGAATATTGTAATATATAAGTGTTCTAACGATAAATATAAAGAAGCATACAAGGAACTACAAACTACATATACAAATGTAGAATTTTGGCCTCAAGGAAAAAGTCTTTTGAGGGACATATACCATTCTATTTTAACCGAATCAGATAACGAATTCGTCTGTTTCTTTGTAGATGATTGTATCGTATACCAAAATGTAAACATCGACAAAGAAGAAATTACCAACATCTTTAATGACGGTGCTGTGTGTTGTATTTCTTTGAGGTTGGGCCTTAATGTAAACAAAAGAAGCCACAGAGGTATGTTTTTCCCAGACGAAATTGGCGCTCACGGACTTTATTCTAAAGGGTGGATCGGGTGTTCCAAGACGACTTCGTGGTACGGAAACTATTGGTCCTACTCTTTGTCTGTAGATGGTCACATATTTAGAAAAAACGATATGTATAAAATGGTAAATGAATTGATTCACGTTTCTAAACTTTATAATAATGATAAAGAATGGAAGAATACGCCAAACACATTCGAGGCTCAATTACAAAGATTCTGGGCAATTACTCCAAATGTTATTATATGTCCAGAAATTAGCGCCGTTGTCAATAGCCCAAACAACAAAACACAGAACAGCCACCCCAACCAACATGGCGAAGTTTATAGCTACGATCAGGATAGCCTTCTAGAGCTATTCCTGTATGGAAAAAGAATTGATTTTGAAAAACTGGAAATTAAAGATGTAGAATGTCCTCACAAAGAAATAGATATACTTAAAGGATTATCATGAACATATACCAACAGTATACTGAGTGTATTGAAGAAAACTTAAAATTAAAACCTAAAGATTGGTTTTTTAAATCTGACCCTAGATACAACTATGTTTTAGAACATGTGTCTAAAAATCAAGGAGAGCAGTACCTAGATCTGGTTATAGACGAGTTTCCAAAATTCTTTTCTAATCATAAAGATTTAATTATTGAACTTTGTGAAAAAAACGACACATTTGGAAAAACAAAAGGTGAAGAGTTCTATAGGCTTGTTTGCGGGCCTTTAAAGTTTTCCCCTACAAACATGAGATATCTTTATCAGTCTCTTTTGATATTAGATAAAATCCAAAAGTTTGGACTTAAAGAAATAGACATTCTAGAAATAGGAGGTGGATACGGAGGCTTGTGTCTATTCCTAATGGAGATATCTAAAGCTCTTGAGAACGTTAAGATCAAGTCCTACGCGATAACTGACCTATGGCAAGCCAAATCCTTGCAGAACTTATATCTAGAAGCGCATGGAATAAGGCTAGCCCAAATATATTACAAAAATTCTTTTTTGATAAGCAACTATGCGTTCAGCGAACTTCCGCCCACAATCAGGAATAATTACGAAACCCACGTTATAAACCCTTACTGTAGTCATGGTTTTCTGGCTTGGAACGGATGTGATTTTTACGAGTTTGTAAAAAGCAAGTCCATCTCAAGAGAAAAAGAAAGACCAGAAACCCACCCAAGAAACGAATACGTAACATTTGAGCCTAAGAGATGAAATATTTAATACTTGCAAAGAAAACAAACGAAGGGGTTCCCGGAGACGATTCTGGAGATATTCAAAAATACTTTGAACTGGGATGGGAATCTGTAGGAAGTAGGTTTGATTTTATAGCTATGTTCAACAAAGGGGAAGCAAACGCTGAAAATCTTACCATAGTAACACTAGAAGATAGAATGTTTATGTATACGAAATTCTACGACAATGTTATTTCGTATAAACAATTTCTTGAGATGAACATTCCTAAAGAAGACATTCTAGCAGACTGGCCCGCAAACCACCTGTGTTTTAAATTTGTAAAGCATCCACATCAATACTTTAGCTTTGTGGATCAGGAGACTGGTAAATATTCTAGACATAAGCAAGATGGAGAATTAATATTTAACGGATTTGATTTAGAAGGAACAATAGATCCTAGTGAAGAATTTATAACGATCTGTATGCGTCATAGAGATTGGTGCGAGGACAGAAATAGCGACGTTTCTTTTTATCAAAAAATAGTTGACAAATTGAAAGACGATTATCCTATCTATGTTGCAGGTAGGGGCAATGAAGAATTTTGCGAAAAAAATAACATAGAGTATGTAGCTAGGCTAAAGGATTATGTATCCTTAATAAAAAATAAAAAATGCAAATCTTTGATAACGCAGTCCACAGGACTTGCTGTGCTAGCTTTGACCTGCGCAGAGACCGATATACATTTTGTAGACCATGCCGGTGTTTCAAACTTGGCGGGAGATAACGCTATTTCTGGAGGAAAACCGTGTCATTTCTACAAAGGATCGCTAATACCATACTATAACTTAAAAGAATCAACCTCTAACTTTATTATCGAAAAGGTAAAAAATGGCTGATACATTTGGCGGGCTAATAGATAAGCTAATAACAGTAGACATGAAGATGTGGAACAATCAAGAGTTTCTTTACGAGGTTCGTAGAATTCCCTTTGAAGAATTTCAAGAGAAATATACTGAGTCAGAAGATAAACAAAAGGCTCTTTTTGACTCTATTAAGAAGTGCTGCGACCTCAACTACCAAAGAAATCAACTGATTGATGAAATAGATGAGCTTCTTGCATCCTTACTTGTTGACACAGCAACAGGAGAATTGGATTATGAAAAAATTATCCAAAGAAAACATAAAACTTATTGAGATAAACGAATCTAACACAAAACTCATCCACAAGTTTCTATTAGGATGTAACAAATCTCTAAAGAGCTTTAGATATTTTGAAAAAAGAAACATAGAACAAGCAATAAAGCTACATGAGTACACTGTGATTATGGCATACAAAGACAGCCTCATTGGATATGGACACTTAGATAGAGATTGTTATCATACTTGGCTTGGCATTTGTATTGCTGATATTTGGACAGGATTGGGGGCTGGTGATATTTTAATGGAATCGCTCACAAGCAAATTTCCTAAGCGTCGTATATCTCTAACGGTAGACGTAGAAAATGAAGCAGCAATAAATCTCTACAAAAAATACGGATTTGAAACTATGAAAAACGTTACAAAAGATGTAATACTAATGGAGAGAAAATGATACCCGTCTACAAACCCTACATACCAAATAAATCCATAGAATACGCCACAGAAGCGATACAGAGCGGCTGGGTGTCATCTATCGGAGAATACATAGAAAGGGCCACAGAAAGACTTAAAGGTATCACAGGTGTCAAGTACGCTGTACTAGTAAACAATGGAACTTCCGCAACCCATCTATGTGCTAGGGTTCTTAAAGAATGGCATCCTGAAACCAAAAGAGTGTTTCTGCCAAGCGCTTGTTATGTTGCCGCATATAACTCATTATTGTACGACGACAATGAGTGGGTACTACAGCCGATAGATTTAGATATTGATACTTGGAATATGAGTATTCCAGAATACGAAGAGGGTGACGCTATTATGGCTGTTCATAATCTGGGCAACGTTATGCCGCTAAGTGGTGTTGAATGTCCAGTTATAGAAGATTCATGCGAAACACTTCTTGGAAAATCTAAACAGGGCCATTCTCTTTGTTCTTCTCTGTCTTTTTTCGGCAATAAAAACATGACTAGCGGGGAAGGTGGTGCAGTTCTAACAGACGATGAAGATATATTTAGATATGTATATAAACTGAAAGGTCAAGGCCAGACACAAACAAGATACATACATGACCAACTAGGATATAATTATAGGATGACCAATGTTCAGGCGGCACTACTCCTTGGTCAGCTTGAAGAATTAGAAATAATACAGGCATATAAAAAATCTCTGTTCATAAAGTATAACAATCGCTTTAAAGACAACTCAAATATAATCCCTCAAAAGACAACATATGACCATTCTAATTGGATGTATGCTGTTAGGATTTTAGGATCTAAGTCGTATGAAGAAAACAAAATGTTTCTTGATTCTCGCGGAATAGACACGCGACCCATGTTCTACTCATTTAAGCATCATAAACATTTATACTTTTTACATAACATGGGCGGAAGGACAGTAGCAAACGCAGAAAAGCTACATAAAGAGATAGTAATGTTGCCATCTTATCCACAATTAACAGAAATAGAAATAAACCATATAACCGATTCAGTAAAGGAGCTAGCAGAAACAAAATGAATATAGCCGCAATAGTAAAGAATCTAGGGCCGTCTCAATGTAATTTCTTCTTAACAAAAGAATTCAACAAACTTTCAGAAAAGTCTGAAAACTCATGCACCGTTTTTGTAAACGATCCAACGGTTCCAGTTTTAGATCCAAGTTTCTCATGTCCAGTTGTTGCATTTCTGCCACACTTCAAGGGAGCTTGCATATCTACAGACATATACACAACACAACAAATGTTGAAAAACTCTAGCATAACAAATAAATTCTTTTATGTTTGGGACATGGAGTGGATAATAAAAAGAATGGACTATAACAGCACTGTAGAACTTATGCGTAATGAAAGCTTAAAAATTATAGCCAGAAGCAAATCTCATGCCGAAGTAATATCAAACTTTTGCAATAAACAAGTTTGTGGGGTGGTGGACAACTGGGAATCTTCAAAACTTTTAGAATTAACGAGAAAATAAAATGTCAATAAACGAAGACTATGTAGTAAAGCAATATGAAAATAATCATAGCACATACTCTATTGCTAAAGAGCTAGGAACCTATCCTAAAAAAATAGAAAGGATTCTTAAAAAGAAAGGTGTAGAAAGAAGGAGTAGATCAGAAGCCCAAAGAGCGGCTATCGAAACAGGAAGAACAGAACATCCCACAAAGGGAAGAAAAAGAACCGAAGAAGAAAAAGTAAAGATAAGCGAAGGGGTGTATCGAAACTGGAAAGAAATGCCAGAAGACCAGAAGGCAGAAATATCAAAAAGGGCCAAAGAAAGGTGGGACGATATTCCCGCAGATAAAAGACGAGAAATGATGGAAAAGGCTGGACAAGCCCTAAACAAAACATGCTCGGAAGGATCTAAGGCAGAAAGATATATCTACGACAGGCTTCAAGAAAAGGGAGTAGATGTCGCAATGCACAAGAAAAATTTAATTCAAGGTAAATTTGAAATTGACTTGTTTTTACCATCTTTAAAGACTATAATAGAGATAGATGGGCCACAACACTTCATGCCACTATTTGGAGAGAAAAAACTTAGAGACACTATTAAGCTTGACTCAATTAAAAGCGGTGCGCTTTTGTCTAAAGGTTACTGCGTTATCAGAGTAAAGTATATGTTAAAAAGACTATCACAGAAATCCGCAAGAGACTTGTGGGATATGATAGAAAAGGAAATTGATAAGATTCAGAGCCGGTTTCCGGCTAAGAAGGACAGATTTATAGAATTGGAGATAAAATGACTTTAAGTACAGACCTATTTGACAAAGAAGATATTGAAAACAAAATGGACGATGTAGAAGAAGTAAAAGAAGATACACCGGCATATGGATCTGCTGAATGGCACGATTATGTTATGTCTCTATTCGATAAAACAGAAATGTATAATGGTAATCCTCTTACTACAGGACTAAGGAGGGTAGCAGAAGAACTGCTAGGAGATATATTGGTAAGTAGACCAGTACAAGTAATCGCTTCTGACGATCCGAACGGACCGGGCCGAGCTACTGTTTCTTTTGAGGTTGTAATTGACTGGATGAATTCTGGTCAGCTTAGAACCTACGGAGACGTAGCAGACTGCTGGCATGGTAACTCAGACGATCTATTTTGCGCCCATCCTGCTGCAACGGCCAGCACCAAGGCAGAAGGTAGATGTCTAAGAAAGGCTCTTAAAGTGCGCTGTGTGGCAGCAGAAGAGATCCCAAGAAACAAGGATGTTGTAGCTATCGTGAGGCAGTCTATCGCCTCTAAGCCCACTACAGGAGAGTGGAAATCAGAAGATCCGATCAGCGATGCTCAGATTAATTTTATTGATGTAAAATGTAAAGATGTAGACGTAGATGTTTTAAAATTCATTAATCATGGTAAAGAAAGTTATGACTCTATCGCCAAAGTGTCTAAGAGTAAAGCCTCTCTTATGATTAAAGTATTAAACGAATATCAAAACCAAAGTAAAGAAATTCCTGCAAACGTTGTGGGATATCAAACCAACTGGAGATAAAAAAAATGGAAGTAACTAAAAAAATAGGAAGTCTTACAATCACCTTTCCTGCGGAAACAGATAAGGCTATTGTAGAGAGGCTATCGACACTAGAAGAGGTTTTTGGTCACACTAAATGCGGAAAGTGTGGTAGCGAGAATCTAAAATTCAACGTTCGTGAGAACGGTGGCAATAAGTATTATGAACTTATTTGTCAAGACTGTGGCGCTAGATTGGCGTTTGGCGTTCACAAGGTGGGCGGAGGACTCTTTCCCAAGAGGAAAGATAGCGAAGGAAACTGGCTTCCAGACAAGGGCTGGACAAAGTGGAATAAAGAAACTGGCAAGCTTGAATAAAGCAATTGCCCAGTTAATACGAAAACCCCGCTACTATTGTAACGGGGTTTTCTTTTGCTATATGAAATAACAAACTAGGCAGAAAGAACTTATAGATACTCTAAGGATACATATATCCCGTACTGTTCTTTTGAGCCTAAAGACAATGGACTTGCAGAAAGGGCGACACACCAAGTATGATGTGTATGTAGTCCTGTTCCGCCGTAGGTATTACCTATGTTAGCCGCAGCATGTCCGTTACCAAAGTCATTGGCAGCACCCACCAAAGCTGTTTGCTTTGTTGAGTCAACATACTGAGTCCACTTGGGCCACATCATTCCAGGCGTTACTCCAGCGCCAGTAGTATTATCTGTCACTTCTGCCAAACCCATTTGACCACTACCCGGAGAATCTAGCAGGGGAACAATAATACCAGAACCGCCTACGCTGAGATCGTTGTCTGTAATCGCAGCATCGCTTAGTCGCTCATCGCCATTAACAACAGCGTCTGTGTCTAGACCGTTGTAGAATTGAGTTCCTAAGCTGTTTTGATAGTAATTCTGAGCTATACACATTTCGCTGGGCCACTCTTCGCCCCACCAAAAGATGTCGCCGCTTCCCATCGCATCAGAAGCTATACCCTGACTACCTTGGGTATTGTAGGCAGAACCATTAAAGTTTACTATTTCAGCGGCCTTGGTGTTAACGCCACTCGCTGGATAATTAATGTTAGTCCTGTCGTAAACTCTAAGTTGGCAGTTTTGGGTCTTTACTGCGGTGGTATGGCTAAACTGAACCCCCACAGAGCATTCCATGCTCTTTATCCCACTCAGCCCTACCGTGTAGGCAGTACCAGTAGAGTTGGTTGTACACATACCACTAGGGTATACATTATCAACAAACTTGGTGTTGTTAGCCTGCCCTTTTATGGTACTAGCGTCACCATTTGATATAAATGTAGAGTCTTGATAATCTGATATCTGAACCGAAGACCCCTGAGTCGGTCCAAAAAACGCAACACCAGACCCATGTAGCGAAGGCTCGTTTGCCTGCATGTTTGCCTGATATTTAATTTGAAAGTCAATTGTAGCCATGAGTTCTCCTTTGTTTAGTATAAATACACATTTTATTAATTTGTGCGACTATTATTGTTCCATTTTTTAAAATCTAAGGATATATCCTGAATTATTTCACTTTCCTGCTTAGAGGGTATGTCATACCAATCTCCAAATATACAATGAGAGCTTGAATCCTCTATATGACATCCTAAGTATCTTGAAAAATCTTTATTCGCTGCCCGAATCCATTTTGGACCGTTGAAGATATGAGAAGATCTTACCCAGAAAAACCCTCCCCAAAAACTCCAACGATACTTGTTATCTGAGACATTCTTAAAAGAACCCACGCAGGAGCTTCCGCGCCTCATGGCCCATTCTGCTTCTTGCCAGTTATGAAAAACTGTATCGTATAAAACCCCAGTTAAAAGATTGTTTAATTCTACGTTTTCACTAATCTTGTTAGTATTTGCAAAACATATTACATCTTTAGCAGAGCATTTTTGAAACTCGGAAAAAAGAGTGCATATAGTTCCACTCTTTACAATCTTATCAAACCTTTGTTGTATTTGAGGTAGATATTTGTCTCTTAGCTTTTTTTCTGGAACGTCAAAATAACAAACCTTTTTTCCATTGAAAGTTTGTATTTCTCTGTCTATTCTATCTAAGTGATAAAGTATAGCATTTTCAGTATCGCATGAGAAGTAAAAAGACAAATTACGTATAGACTCTTTTCCAATTGCAAACTTTCCACTAGCTGTATTTGTTTTTTGCATACATTGTTTACATCTATTTGTTTTTTCGTCCACGGGAGCAACTCTACCACACCCCGCGCACTCTACAGATATAGCTTTCCATTTTCCAACTGGGCAAGCTAAAGACTTTCTTTTTATGCCACTTAGTATTGACGCTCTATAATCATTGCTTTTTTCAGATATTTTTTCACATGTGCCGCTTTTGTTGTGTTTACAAACCGAACAAATCTTCATCCTTTCATTTATATATCTATTCTTTGAAGAAGCAGTACTTCTAGATTGACCAACAACAGGAAGGGAAGTGTTTCCTTTCTTATTGTTATTATTATTGTTATTACGCTTGTTACCACAACAACCCATTATATAACCTCGCCATTATTATTCCAACGAAACTTTGTAGGATCGGGCCAAGATTTAATTCTCCAGCCAGCCCAAGGCTTTTTTGGTCCTCCTGCGTGATAAATATTAGAAGATCCATAAAAACACTGCCTAAAAAGCACGTAAGAGCTAGCCGTCCTAACGGCTTCTAGATTATTCCACACGAAACCATTTTGTAAATCGCAATCTATTATATCTTGCAAAGCGCCCTGATCGTAATAAGAAAGATATTCTATAAGTCCTTCATTTTGTAATAGCATTAATCTGTCCTTCCATTGCGTTATTATGCTTAAATCTTTCTGACTGCAACCGATTATTCCCGCGCAAGGCCAATAATTAGACGGCTTTTCTCGCCAATTAACTTTTGGGCGAGGCAATGCGTCATATATCTTTTCTTTATTACTGTTCAGCGGCGGGGAATGACTTCCGTGGTCAGGTATAAAAAATTTCTCTTTGGAAATTTGCAGCATTTCTTCTAGGTTTTTATTACACCAAGTATCTGCATCCAACCAAAGAACACAGTCACTATAAGTCAGAGCGTCCTCTATGTACCAAGGCTTATTAAGCGTCTGCCAACCATCGTAATCTTTGCTTATCTCAAGCCCTATAGTTTTAAACTCTACACCCCATTTTTGCATTTGGGATTTGAGTTTTTCGTTTTTTATTCCTAGATCATAACAGACAAATCTGGTGTTGTTTTTATTTAAAACGGTCCAAGCCAAAAGATAAGCGCCATTAATAAAATTTTCATCAGTTGCAGTAACAACAGTGCATTGATTAGGCATATCAAACCTTTCAGGCTCATCCTCAGTAAAAAACTCATAAGGAAAAACACAATAAGAAGAAGATATCTCTTTTTCTAAACTTTTTAGTTCTTTTTTTATAGCCTCTTTATTAGATCTGATAAATTCTCTATCTTCATTTGTGCATGATGACCAAGGCGAAACTCCTAAGTTTCCGTTATCTTTCACCCTTACTTCATACCCCATAGATCTAATTTTATCAATTAAACTCATACTTCTCCCTCGTCGTAGCACTCATCATCAATAATCGGGCCTACTAAAACATCTGAGTCGGCAGCAGTCGCTATTCCAGCAATTGCAGCTTCTTGAGCGGAAAGTACGTTTGCATAATATGTGGCATTATGATCTGCTTCTGCAACAGATTGAATATTTACAGAGCAAAAACTAGAGCTATTCCAAGCCTTCTCAGCATCACAAGCCCAAGTATATAAATAGTCCTCAAACCCATCAGACCCCTCTAATGTGCAGTACGCTTTGTCTGGATTGTAGCAAATTTCAACAGCCCAAAAAATAGTATGATAATTATTTCCAATAGAGCTATTAGGAAATTGATCGTAGGCGTGCGCCTTCCATACAAGCCTTGTGCTGCTACCATAACCGCTATAAGAGGGGTTGGCTATTCCCGGTAGAGTAGGGCCAGCACCACTATACGCCCCATTTCCAGATATCTCTATCAAGTAGATGTTACGAACTCTTGATGTGTTTTCTGGCGGAATGTCTGGACAAGGATCTACGCAAGAGTAATCGCAGTTACAGTCTGGACACTGGCTTAGAATATAGGGTTCATAGCCACCGTATAGATCTGCATCTATCCACGCACAATTAGTAAGATCGTCAAAAGTAGCACGTATTTCTTCGCGTATATCATGATATGTTTTTTCACAGTAAGGATCGTCAATGTATTCAACAGTATTAAAGCAATCCGAAGCATTAATCCATGTTTTTTCTAGTTCGCATCCCCAGTTTAAAAGTTCGTTGTAGTAAGATTCGGCAGGAGCCAGCATGTCGTTCATTAAATCATAATCGCTATAGCAGTATTCAACCACCCAGTTGTGTTGATGGTAGTTTCTTCCTGCGTCAGCGCCTACGGTATCCTCGATATGATAATGCCAAAGTAGGGTGGCTCCCTCTCTTATAGGTATATTTGTATAAGGAGGTTCCTCTGGATTATTACGGTCAGTATTACCAGAAATTCCTACTGTTAACATTAAGACAACTCTGCTACAAGGAACATTACAACAACAAGCCTTAGTGAACGCTATTCTTCCGGGCTCTCCCCTGTTCAAAGCCTCTATTTTACCTCCGGTAAAAACTAGTTTACCTTCATGAAATTGAAGCTTTCTCGTTAAATCGCTAAGGTGTGTCATATATAATGCCCTTAATCTTCGTCGTCAAAAACACAATCTTCACCCTCGTAAACATCATCATCAAGATCACAATGATTCCATACGTCCACCTTTTTCTTTTGGGTAGTTATAGTTCTTGTGCCAATGATTATATCATGCACTAGTTCAATCGTGTCAAACATATCCATATATACAACCATCCAGTAACACTCTGGTTCTGAGCCTGAACAAAGTTGAGCAGCGCCAAGTTCTGGTAATTCTTGCCCTCCTAAATCTATAGTAACAGAATTTGTAGATCTATCTACGTCTACTATGTCATAAGTAAGGTCGCCTTGTTTTATCTGTGCATTAACGCCAGAAGCTCTAGTGGGCAACAATCCTTCTACCGTAATAACTGCTTGATCGCTTGCTCTTACTACGTCTTTAATTGTAATATCTTCACAAACAACCCCAGCGCCATCGTAGTCAGGATCATCGTGGCAGGGTCCATTAGGTAAATAGTCCCAAACACGCATCGCTACGCCTTTTCTTCCTCTTAGATCACTTTCAAATCTTCTTGGGTATTCTCCACCGAAAAAGCCCTCCATAGGGTCTTTAATTTTAATGTAGCCCCCAGCGTTGGAAGTTGGATCTACTTCCCAAGCTCCCCTTAGTGGGTCAGGCGTAACAGAAATCTCGTCGGGAACACTCGTTACGCCACAAGGATATTGAGTTATTCTACCAATTATTTCTTCAATTTCCGGCCTACTTTCTAGCGTTATACATCTTCTATCTACCTCATTACAATCAGAAAGATAAGGAAGATTTGTGTCTGGGTCTATCGCTCCTGTAAGATCGGTAAAAGACTCTATTGTAAAATTGTGATTACCAAGATATCCAGACATATCATTAAGTATGTCAATCATATCCAGCCAGTCATCTTTTCTTAAACTATTAGGATAGCCATACTCTTTGTTTATTCCGCCTTCATAAATTGTGCCAGTACCACTGACAGGCGCATCCGTTGGTCCTGTCCAAGCGCCTCCGCCAGCAACCCAAGCGTCGTTAGGGGCGCCGTTGGTAAAGTAAGTACCATTTTCAGAAAGATTTATCCAATCAATAATATGCGATGAGTTATCTGCTAGCCAAGTTGTAGCATCAAAACCTTCGCCTTCACTAAAGTTGCCCTCATGAGGCCGACCATTCTCAAGATCAGGGTTTGGATGGGTACTGGTTATTGGTTGTAAAGCGCCCCTAGCAAGACCTTCATTGTTTTGATCGCCTGTTAGCCCATCTCTTGTTTGACATATTGTTATTACTTCACAGTCTTGAGTCATGCTAAACGATTCAGTAAAAGGAGAGTCTCTCCAAGCATCCATTATGGCCTGAGCAACGTCAGAGGCTGTCATATCGTCATTAATATAAACAGGAACCGCTGGGAAAGCGCTATCAAGATAGGTGTACCTGCCATATGTAGGATATTCACTTAATTCTGGACCGGAAGGAAAGTCGTTAGTCTGATCATCATCAGAAAGGTCTCCAACCCAGTCTTTAACAAAGAAAAAGTAATGGGCCAAAGTATCGTCTAGCTCGCTATCCAAGGGGTCTGTCGGATCGCCAGTTTCGTTTGTATAAGAGTCTCTAATACCAAAAAAGTCTCCAGTATAACTAGGATCTGTATTAACGTTTATCTCACTAGCTGCAATTGTTCTAAGCTTCATACAGGCGGCTCCCGGTCTTGGATAACAAGTTTTCATAATCCAAAACTCCATATTCATGCCTTCTCCCGGGTTCGTTGCTACGTTATCCTTGGAGCTACCATGATATATAACGTCAGTATGATTCCTCCAGACTTGTGTTCCATCTGTTTCGCCTTCGTTCTGACAATAATCTAAGTGGTGGTCTGGTTTTCTAGGTTGAAAACCTCCCCAGTCGTAATAATTATTATCGGTTTGCATTGGAAATTCTGTAGGGTCGGTAATAGTAGAAGAATTAGCATTGCTATGCCTGCTTATGGCGAGCCACCAAACTTGGGTATCTGTGGTACAAATATCATCTGGGTCTTGGGTTTCAAAACCAACCAAATCCACTCCTCCGCCACTACTAAGAGGAACCCATTCATAATTTATCCTCATAACAGTAAGGTAAGAATTTTCTCCTGCATTCATGCTAAATTTTGGATCTCTATTATAGCACTTAATGATTTCAGGAGGATCGTTATGGGCCAAAGCACCATCACCCTTTTGATCAGAAACCTTTCTTAAAACTTTAAGATTGAATGTAGTTGGATTCATTGGGCTTTCTGGAGACTCTACATCCGTTACTACTATTCCAGTAAGGGTCTCTAATCCACCAGACCAAATCTTTCTTTCCTTGTCCCACATAAGGTTTACTGGGCCGGTCTTCCAAAGATTTCTGTTGTAGGCTAGATTATTATTGAAAAGTCTTATATCCTCAACAGTTCCGGGTACTGGATTGTTAGCAACATCAAAACCCCAACCAGAAAGAACCATAGGCCCGCGAAGTCCAGCGGGTCTAAACTCAGACAAAGAATCAACAGTTTGATCTGTTGTGTAATTATTGCTTGCATTTGTTGCGTATTCTTCTAGATCTAGACCAGTCTTCAAGTTCATAGTTTCTGGAGGAAGTCCATTCTTATCATGAACAACTATTTGGAAGTCATCAGACATTGCCTTTATATACAGGTTGGCTGGATTTGTTTCTTCTTCTCCATCAGAACCAACAACGTTAAACGTGTCATTGTCTGTAAATACTGCATAGTTAAAGTAAGGATCTAAGTCGTTGCTTGTTGGCATTATAGAGCCATTATTATCCGCAGAATCGCCTTGGGTGTTCCTGTAATAATTAAATGTACCTGGAGAATTTTCGTCTCCTTCACCAGCAACGATCTCTTCGTCTATATCTGGGTCTTGAATACTTGGCAAAACGTCATGTTGATTTCTTTCTCTATTGCTAGAAAAGCCAACCCAAGTCTGCTCTTTACTCATTCCAAAATTGGTAGAGTAACGTGGACCCACACCAGCGGGATCGGTAAACACCACATCGGATATGCTTTCTGTTATTACACTTGTTACTTCTTGATGGTTATTTGGCCTATTTTCAGCAGGGATGAAATCGTCTACAATACTAGCAGAGCCAACAATGGGACTAATTTCACCAGCGCTTTGTGTGTACGGCTCATATCCGGCATTACCGGCAATAATGGCGACATGCGGATTAAAAGCGCTCTTATTTACTGGATTGTCTAAAATCTTTTCTTGTGCTTTAACTGTAGAATCTTTAGCACCAGAAACACTTCCCCCTCCCTTTTGGGCGGCGTTCATTTTATTGCGCCAAATCCTAGCGACTCTAGACTGATTATATTTTTGAAGTTTTCCGAAGTCGGGAGTCCAAGTATTAAACCTATAAGATGTGGTCATGCCTCCAACGCCTATCTTAATAGATATGCTTGTAACGTATGGACCAGTGGCAATAAGCCTATCTCCTATGTTATATTCTGGAAACTCGGCAATTTCTATAGAGCCATTTTCTACCTCTTCCATCGTGGCTATACCAGTATCGGCTTGAGCCTGAGCCGTTTCTGCCATAGTATCTATGCTTCCAAAAGACTCTGGAACTAGCTGGCTATCAAAAACAAAGTCTAGTTTTCCGTTTAGATGGTTTGAATTATACCACGGACCCCAAGAGTACCTTTTGCTTTCTTGAGGTATTCCAATGGCTAAAGGTGGAACAATCGCTGGACCAAATCCGTAAGGTCGCCAATTAATTTCTGTCTTGCCGTTAGAATCCCGAGTAGTCATACCAAGAAGCTCTCTAAAAGCAGGGTTTGCTCTTGCAAGATCAGTGCCATCAAAAGTCTCATTCATATACAGCAACATGTTAAGAAAGCCATGATCTTTGGAATGAAAAAGATCAGTGGTTTCTACCTGCATTTCCGTGTCAGCTAAAACAAACGGACTATAATCTACAGAACCCGGCCAATCTATCCACTCTATTCCTTGCTGAAACGATGGTCCTTGGTAAGCAACACCTTGTATAGCTGTGGTATTTAACGTCTCGCCTACTGCGCCTTGATTATAACTTCCTAGTTGATATACATTTAAAGGTTTCAATCTTCCCGTAGAGTCGTAAAACTTTACATTAGAGAGTGGCGCATCTTCTACCCATGCAGAATCAGCCAATCCCCAAGACGGTACTTGAGCTATATCTTCTTTGAAAACTTTAAGGTTGTTTTCTATTCCGCCCGGTTCTTCTGGCAGCTTAACTAAAAATTTTCTACCATAAAAATTAGTAGCACACTCTGAGACAGCCTGCCAAACCGGACTAGACTCAGCCGTCTCAATATTAGCTACCTCAATATACCCTAAAAACCTTTCAAACATGCCTGCAAGCTCGGCCCTATTCAAGGCCATTGGTCCTCGCGCACTTCTAGCAAACACGTTCGCTATATTGTTTAAAATAACTGGGGCGGGAAGACCACCAAGAGGTCCAGCGGGCTTTGCAAAGCCCAACGCTGCGGCGAATCCTCCGAAATTACCATCTGCGCCTACGCTGAATCCCTCATATGCTCCAGAATTAGGATCAAGAAGCCCAAGTGTGTTTTTCCAAACAAACTCAACAAACTTAAAACTAACCCAAGCATCATATCCCATTCTGGCTTGTCTTAGCTCCATAATCGTTGCCGTATACGATCTATTTCCACCACCACTAAAAGGGCTTGTATAGAGACTCTTAACATATAAAGTTACCTCTCTGTCAGAATCATAAGCCCCGTCAGCAACAGTTTCAAAATCTCTGGCTAAAACATAAGCACCACTATTGGTTTGAGCAAATACAGGAATTAAATCAGCCGCAGTAGCCAAGAAGTATCTAGAAGCTGGACCCCCAAGAACTATTTTCTGCGTAGGTTCGTTTTGAAACTCTTTTCCAACGCTAGAATTCACCAAGGTTCCAGCCTCTCTAGCGTCTTCTACATACTGAGCGATAACACCCGGATCTGGAGGCGAAGACTTGTCTATTAGTTTAACTTTTAATACAACGTTATCTTGATCTACAAACGGCTCGCCTATATCGTCGCACTCTTCGTTAGTTTCACCAGTGACTTCCCATATATAGTCTCTTTGTGTTAATTCGCAAACATCAGAAACCAATGAGTTTAAGTCTATATTTGGAGAACCGGAAACCCTATAATATTCTGGAACGACCTCTATAAGCTCAGAAAGGTCTAGCGAATATTGAGACTCACCAAAGAAAAGCTTGTCCCCATGTGGGGTTCCGCCCCTAGATATAACCTCTATAGTTTTTAACAATTTTATAGCATCAAAACCTTGAGGATTAGTACCAGAGTCGCCCCAAGTGCCAAAACCCCAATCGTCAATTAGTGTGTCGTCAACAAGCCATGTGTCGTCCGGATCATCCCCACTAAGAAGTCCAAGTGTATAATTTTCAAAATATCCTAACGGATTTAGAACATTTCTAACCAGCCCTTGTTGATAAGGAACCTGAGCGCCTGTCCAAGGTTCAAACTGCGTATCTCCATAATAAGCAGTGCCTTCAAAAGCATCTAATATTATATGTACACCATCCATAAAGGCAGAAGGTGAAGATAATGTTATGTTGTATTTTTTACCACTAATAGATTCAGAATAATTCCACCTTTGAAGAATGCCGCCAAAAAAGAAATCTTTGTATCTAAAATAACAAGCGGTTCCAGCCGTAGGAATATCTGTAATAAACCCATTTTCTGGATCATCAACCACTACAAAAGAACAATTAGAAGTATCTCCGCCAAAACCAACGTTGCAATCAACAGAAACAACAAGTCCATTAAACAGAGTAGGAACAGTTAGGTCTGTTTCTGTTTTTTCTGGAACCAAGAAAGAAAAACTTTCACTCACTACGCTATAGTTTGGATCGCTAGGAGTAAATACGGCAGATATATCTGTAGACTTGTATATCTCAGTTCCCGCTGGAGGACTGTATACCCAAGAACCCGGAACAGGATCTCCTTGCCCCACACTACCTTCAACAGGACTCAAAGCCTCTACCGGATATTCGGCCTGAGAATTTGTTATGTATGGGGTTTCTTCACTCACTACCTCACAAGGAGAAATAAATCTTTCTCCCTTGCTTCCCGCTCCCGATTTTTGAACCGTATCCCACTGTATTACAGGAGGTATGGGATTTACAGTTACTGATATCTCTTTGGTTACGGGACTTATGCTGTCGTTATATTTTTCTTCAAAGGGTTGGTTGCTAGGAGTAAACGTTACAGTGAGAATATGGGTTCCTGCATCAAGAACATCACCAATATTAAAGCTGTACTCGTAATCGCCCTTAACAACCGCATTTGGAGCAGGGGAGGTGGACACATAAAGCTCTTCAAACGAAGTATTTTCGTCTTCTTCTCTATGTAAGTATCTAGCTTGGGCGGCTTGAAAATCTGGACCTAAAGGCTCTCCGTAATCCCACTCTGTTTGAGGAATAGTCCAATCGACCTTATCTTCAAGAGAACTTGCAACCCTAACAACTTTAATAAAAAGCTTGCCCTCGACACCGCTATCTATGTCGTATGCAGGATCTCCATCTGGATCTAAGTAACTAGATAAGCCCGCCTGACTATTGGCAGTAGTAGTGAAAGTAACAGATATTTCATTCTTATCACCAACAGGAAGCACGTCCCCAGCAGAGTGACTAAATGTTTTAGTTCCTTGAGCCTCTGTTTTTTCGCCGGTAAATGGATCAAAGTAGTAAACCTTACAAGCGTCTATATATTCACTGGGTATACCTTCCGGTAATACCAATTCTAGCTCTTGGTTTGGTCCATACCACCTACCATGCTCACGCCTTAAATCCTCTTCGGAATTAGGGTTCCATTCTATAAAAACATCTAAAATTTTTGGGGCTGCCATTTTTTATTTCCTTCTTATTGTACCAAGCCTTCTGGCTCATATTCCCAAGACTCACCTAAAGTATAGGTTCTTGTGTTAGGATTCCACTGCTCTGAAAAACTTCTACAATATCCGCCTTCGGGTCTGTATTGAGCAGAAAGATCCTCGCCATTAGGTTTTCCATATCCGGGCATCATAGTTATATCAACATTTATTGTAAGTTTTGCGGTCTCTGTCGTTTGCATATCTTGAATAATTGGTCCCTGTAGTCTTCCTATAATAGGAATCACAGCAATAACATCAACATATCCAGTTTGGTTCTGATAGTTTAAACTAACGGATTCTGTAGCGGCCCCTTCTATGGTTATGGTTCTTGTATCATAAGCCCTACTTAAAGTAATGGTTCCTGATGTTTTGCTGTGTGTCAAAGAATTGCTAATAAACGCAGGATTTAGATTTTGAATACCTCCAGAATCTAAGTAAGCCTGATTAGCTAGAGCAAAAACATTGCCTTCAAATATACCATAAGCAGAAAGAGCGTTATCATACTTTGTAGTGGATTTAGAATTTGAATAATTAGAATCTATACCCTTAAATGTCGCATTGACCGTAATTCCTTCATAAGGAGAGCTTATATTATTTTCAGAACTTATTTCTATGTCATGGGTTGCAAAAAACGTTTCTTGAGACAGAACCCAAGTATCTGTAACGGAATAGCTACCAGCCGCAACGTCGTGAGATACATTTCTCACATGATTATAAGCCCTGTAAGGAATATCTGAATTTGGACCTAGATCATATCCAAGTTCATCAGTTTCGTTAGGCTTATTCATATCAATAGGCAAGAATCTAGATTTGAAAAACTGATCATCGCCCATCATGTCTTGAAAAACTTCTACTGCCGGATCGTAAACAAGTCTACTCTCAACCCATTGTGCGGCCTGCCTGAAAGCTTCGCCATCTTCTTCTAGATTTCCAGCATTTTCAGCGTACTTTTTAATACCTACCGCAGACACCGTATGAGTGAGGGAGTATGTTTTTAAAATGTCTCCATCCGCTTCATTGTCCTCAAGGTGCATCTCGCCTTCTTGTTCTGAAAGCTCCCAGTTTTCTTCCGCAGAGGCCAATCTATATGTGGCCTGTGTTACCTCTATATTTCCAAGGTTGTCTGCCGTGGATATCTCTTCATAAGCCTCAAAAACAAAAGAAAAATCTCTGGTTTGTACTCCAAGTTCTTCCTCAGATTGTTCTGGCAAATCCACAGACAAAAGTCTAGCGTCTCTAAAGACTATTTCGTTAGCCTTACCGCCATAAGGAGCTATAGAAAGCTTTCCTGCGTTCTGGGAGGGAAATTGACTTCTAAGAAAGTGTAAGGCTATAATTGTTTCGCCCTGTATCTTATTTTGCCTTTCTCCCGCCTCTGTTATGTCTTGCTCAGGCTCTTCACTTTTTATCAGAGCCGTACCGCTTATATTTATTGTAAACTTAGAGCCTATATAGGTTCCATCTGGTGTAGTATTGTTTTCTCTACTTATGGAGTATTTTGGAAACGGTCCAACAAATCCGCCCTCAACGTCTCCTTCGTCCAAAGGACTATTAGCACCAAACAAAGTTGGGTCAGAGCCACCGCCAATTAAAAGTTTTTTAGGGTTAGCTTCTACATGCTGTTCAAAAATAATCATAAATTACTCCAAGTAACCTTTTATTACTGTACTTATTGTTTTAGCCGTTGGGGGAGAAATAAACATAGTAATTTCCCCAGAATTAGGAATGCCTCCACCATCTACAGTGATGGAAAAATTATCATTAATTGATTCAAAATTAGATATATAAACTGGCATACTATCTGTTTTTGGAGACCTAATAAAGACATTGAAATCTTCGTTGTGCGTTTCTGTGGACTCTATGAATAGAGTTGAGGCAGCATAAGTACCTTCGTAGACCGCAGCAGGATTGTTGCCCGTTACGATTAAAGAAATGTTGGAATTTATACTTTCTCCGCCGCTTTCCCCAATTACAGAAGGCTCTACTTCAATATACAAAGTAGAAACACCAGAAGGTGTTGGAAGAACCTCTGGAACTGTCTGCATAAACAAAGTAGAATCGCTACTGACTCCAGACTTTATAGGAGCCTCTATTCGTAAAGGAGCAATACCTTGATCAGAATCAGAATGTACAAAATTACTTCCAGAAGCGTATAGCGAAAGCAAAGCATCCGATCTTTCTTCGCCACCGCCAGCATTCGTGTCGCTTTGTAGATAAAGAGGCCCAATAGCGTTATTTATACCGCCAGAAACAGAAAGCAATGTAGATTGGCCGCTGGCAGGATAAGGACCAGCAGTGAACAGGCTAGGACTACTTGTTTCGGGAACTGGTCCAGACGTAAAAACGGAAGTATCGCCACTACCAACGGCTGGGCCAGATGCGAATAAGGATCTTTCATGGGTGCATGTTACAGGACCAACGGCAAATAGAGACCTACCAGTATTTTCTTGTACTGGGCCTGATATAAAAGTTGGTATTCCTGAATTTAATGCTGTCATTTTTAGCCTGGTGTTCTATTATTTATGTGGTCTTCTATCAAAGTAGGAAGCGTTCTGCCAACTTCTGATTTAATAATTTCGCCAAGAACGTTGCCAATCTCTTCGGCAATCGCGACTCCGTTACCTATGCCTATAAAACCTTCTATCTTATGAGTGTGTTCTGCTTCGACTTTAAGTGGGGTTTTCATAGCTTCTGCAATTTTATCGTAGCTAGCGGCAAGTTTTGAGGCGGTACTGCTCATATTTGCGCTTACTGTCTTAACTTGCTCATGAACAGTAACAAGCTTTGTGTTAATTTGTATGAGACCCTGAGCAGAAGTGTTTAATGTTGCTTGATTCTCTACTGCCTTAGTTAGTAATGGGGTAAAAGTTGTTTGTAATTGGTTGATAAGTGGGCCAATCCCTGCTCCTCCGCCTGCTGCTGCTCCGCCCGCCGGTGCTGCTCCGCCCGCTGGTGCTGCTTTTGGTGGCGCTTTTGGTGGCGCTTTTGGTGGCGCTTTTTGTATTCGTTCTATATAATCCTTCTTCCATGCCTCATTAAAGGTCAAGTTTCCTGACTCTAGACCTCTTCGCATTTGTTTACCTAAGCGAGTATATTGAAAACCTTTTGGAAGTTTTGCTTCACCACCTGCAAACAATCCCTGAACAGTTCCTGAATTAAGACTATTCATAAATGCCGTTCCGTATTTATCTACAGAAGATTTCCTAATCACGAACTCGCCCGGAGTTAACATCGCAGGAACGGTATCTGTTCCCATACCCATGCCAGCTTGGGCAGCACTACTTGGAACGGTTCCTCCTGTGGCAAATCTAGGATATTTCGCTTGGGCTTGTTTAGAATTTCCTTGAATTGCGGATAGAACATTACCGCTAGCAGCATTGAGGGCGATGACGGCCATTCTTCCTTTTTGGTCTATTAGGTTAAACGAGCCGTCTTCTGAACGACCATTAAACACAGACAGTTTTCCTTTTGGTATGCCTGTAGACTGCCAAGGGAAAAATCCATTTTCTGGGCCAAAGAAATCTCCCATATTAAGCCGATTAGCAGATTTTCTTAATTCAGAAAGTTGACCATCTGTAAATTTAGACGTGTCTGTTTTTCCTTGAGCAAAAGTATATTCTCTAAATAGGTCATCTTTCAAATATTTGTAAAGATCCTCGCCAGTAGGAATATACTTATCTCGATTAAGAATACTTAGAAAGTTGTCTTTACTTCTTGGATCAGAAGTTTTACCTTTTTCTTTTAGAAAGTCTCTGTAACTCTTTCCTGTTACGTCTTTATTAAATTTAGCAAAAGACAAGTCTATACCTGGGTTTTTATTATCTTTGAAGCCTGTTATGAAATTTTCACCAAACCCTAAATCAAACACTTTGTCTTCATCGCGTTTTATCTTAGATAAGGCAATATCATAATATGTATCAAAGCTGGATTTATTAGCTTTGACCATTTTTTTCTCAGCATCAGAAAGAGGTCGCGCTAAACCGGGCTGTCTTTTTGCTATGTTTTCCTCTTGAAGGTCAAGTTCAGCTTCTGCTCTTCTAAGTCTCGCAGCAGCCTTTTCTTGTTCCATATAAAGCGCCGCTAAACCGTCCACCACCTCGTTTCTTTTTTGAGTATCTACGACGGCTTGCAGTCGGCGCATATTTGTTACGCCTCCCGATAATTCATTTTGTCTTGCTGCTTCGCGGTTTTGATCTTGATAATTACCAGTTAGCCAGTCATAAAAGTCACCAGCAGCAAACATCAACTTAGGAAGAAACGCCTCAATTCCCATATCGTCAGTAAACCTTTTGGCTCCTGAATCAGTAAGGTTTTGCAGGTATTCCATGTTCTTAGAGTAGCCCTTGCCAGAAAGTTGAATCGCTCTATTTTGTTTAAGACCGTTGAAAACCTGCTTCGCGTCAGACACAAGCGCTCCACCATCGGCAGCATTAAAAATACTTTCAAAACCTTTAATCGTTGCGTCAATATTAGCACTTTCAGAAAAAGCCTGATTAAAGAAACGGTCAGCGGCATCTGACTCTGCTCTTACCCTTTGTCTAACGAAATCGTCTTGAATATTCTCAATCATTCTTTCAGAGGTCGATGCTACTCCCGGAAAGAGTTTACTAGCACCAAAAACAGTACCACCTCTAATAACGTCATCTGATAGCAGTCCTTGTATTTGGGGTCTTGGCATACTGTTCAATAATTTACTAAGCGACTTAGAACCCATGTTCATTAAACTTTTAGGGTTTAATATTTGTGGGGCTTTAATACCGGGATACCTACCCTTCATTATTTTAAGAGCTTCTGCGGGTTCCACTCCCTCTGCTATCATCTTATTGAAACCATAACTCATATTACGAGATAGTCTTTTTCTTATTGTGTCAAGCACCTTCTGTTCAGCAGCAGGAAGCATGGCCTCAGTAGTTTCTTTTGATGCCAACTTACCGAAAAATTCTGTAAGCCTCTTAGGAGAACTAGTGGCGCCTATAGCGATGTTATCACTAGAACCGGCCACACTAGAAGCGACTGAACCTCTTAATAGATCATCAAGAACCCCTTTGCCGTCACCAACAGATCTTCCGAGGAACTCCAATGGCGTATCACCAAGCCCGATTAATGAGTCGCCGCCTTTTCCGAGACTTGAAACTGAAACCTTTGAACCTTTGGAGACTAAATTTCCGTAAGCGTTATAAAGCGCACTAACATACGTCCTATGATTGTTTGAAAAGAACGTATCTGCAAGGATTGAGTCTATCTCATTTTGGGGCGTTCCTGCTGCTCTGTGAGCCTTTTCAATCTGATCATAAATATATTCCTTGCTCTTACCTTTAAGTTGGCTGCTGAATTGATTAAATCTGCCGCCCATACCAAGGCCCGTACTAGGGTCAACATAGTCGCCTGTAAACTTTAGGCTCTCTGTAGCCATCCTTTCTGTCCTAGAAATTTCTTGAGGGACCGTCAAAGACTTTCCAAGTCCTGACATATCATCTAAAGCGCCAACCGACAGTGAGCCTTTAGCCGTTTTTTTGCTGGCCTCTAAAGACGCTTTATAAGCTTCATCTACACTTTGCGCCGCCGCCTTCCTAGCAGCAGGAGAAGCCGCTTTAGTCGCAGTTTTTGCTAAAGTGCCTGCGGAAGCTCCCGCCGTTTTTCCTGCTAATACACCCAAACCCCTAAGTCCAAATAAGCCCAAAAGTCCAGCAGAGTCAAAAGCCGCCGTTGCAGACTGCCCCATTGCCTCATCAACATTTAACGCTGACGTTGTGCCAGCGGCGCTTCTGGCTGAATAGATTATCGAATTTAAACCCGCAATAAATCCGGTTGGATCTCCCATAGCGAGTTCGCTAATAACTCCTTGAAGTCTGTCCTTGTTTAGCGCGTTTTGATATTCTGGGCTACTTCGGTAATTTTTCTCATTTATCTTAAACAAATTATTTTTAAGATTTCCGCCAGCAAAAAGCCCTCTATTATCGCCCATCTTTCCAATTTGAGCCATAAACGCTTGAGATATGTCTCTATGCTGATATGATTTTATCTTTTGTAGATCATAAACACTTTCTCCCATAGCGAAATTGACATATTGAGCCATCTGCTTTATCATTTCTTCGTCAAGTTTCCCAAGCTGATCTTGAACAGAACCTCCATCATTTAATCTTTGGAGATTAGACATTCCTATCCTCTTGGCAGACTTAGCATTTATTACAAACTCGCCCGGAGTCAACATAGCCGGAACCGTGTCTGTACCTCTTGGTATTGATCCTCCGTCTTGACGATAAACAACTCCGCCAGAAGAACGGGCCTGCACTTGGAACCGAGCTTGTCCAGCCTGATCCATACGTCCAGCCAAGAAGTCAATACTGTTTTTCAGTCTCTGCTGAGATTTTAATAACGCTTGCTCGCTAGTCATTGTGTTCGCTAAAGCCTGCTTAAACACAGGAGGTATAAAGCGATCACGCATTACATCTCTAGCAATAAGAATGTCTGCAAGCTCTTTTCCGCTTTTTCCTGTTGCTCCAATTTTTATCTCATCGCCCAAACCTCTAAGGAAAGAAACTATTTCCTGTTGTTGTTCTGGTCTAAAGCCTTGCAATGTACCCATAGCGAGCGCCCTTTCGGACATAGCTCCAGTCCTCGCTAGGTTTCGTCTTCCTTCAATTCCCCCTGTTACAGCCTGTTCTAAAATTCCTAAAAGTGTCTGCCTCTTAGATCTTTCTCTATCTATGGCTTCTTTATTTTTATCCATTTTTTCAAACATCGCATCTGCAATAGAAGTGCTGGTGGAAAGCCTATCAAGCTCGTCCGTAACACCCTTCAAGGCGCCCTGCATTCTTGCTAATTCCGTCATGGTTTGAGCTTGCTGCCTAGGAGTTCTACTAGGGTCTCTAAGAGATCTTGTAGCTTCTTCTATTCTAGACCTTAAACTTTCCGCTAAAGCGGCCAATGCTGGTGAGTTTCCAACTAAGTTAGGATTAACTCTTCTTGTTTGTAAGTTTGCTCTAGCCACGGAAATTTCTCTAATGGCGCTTTGCCTAGCCTGCGAAGCTCTAGGAGGATCAAAGCCCATGCTGTCAGCAAGCGATTGAGCCGCCCTAGCTCTAATCTCAGAAGCGGCCTCTTGTGACTCTACTAGTTTCTGTCTACCGCTAATTTCTTCATCTTGAACTTGCAAAAGTTCAGAAAGCTTCTTTTTGTGCAGTTCTATGAAGCCTTCGTTTGCCCGAACGACTTGTTGTAAAATCTTTAGCTCTTCCGCAGAGGCAGAAGTAAAGTCTGAAAAGATTGCGTTTATTTCTTCAAATGATAATCCATCTTTGGACTGATCAACTATATTATCAATAATACCTTGAAGCTGATTGCTAGTTAAGTCTTTATCTAACCCTATAGACTTTAGTATATTCCTTACCTCATCCTTTGCGCCGCTACCAACAAAAGCGTTGGGCCTAGCTAATAAGTTTCTAGCTTGGGACACTTGGTTCTGACGAGCAAAAATGCTTTGGGTCGCCTGAGTCGCTCTTTCTCTCATTATTGGATTTACTACAGAATTAGCTATTGCAGAAGCTTCTTGAGCAAATCTTTTTGGATTTTGTATTTTGGTGAGGTCTGTTTCTGTTAGTTTGACAGTAACGCCAGAAATCAATCCTCCCCCTTTAGTAGTGGTAAATGCATCAAAATCAGCAGAGGCTCGCTCTATATTGTCTGCAAAAGTTGTAAACACCAGCAAATCGGATTGTATACTCCTTAAAGTCGCAGCGTACTCTAATTGCGCTTTAGCCGCCGATCTTATAGAGTCAATTTCTGTTTGTCTAACTGTTTCAGCGGTGGCTGTTGTTTCTGCCAAGCTTGTAGTGTTTGCGTCTCTTTGTTTTATCTCTTCTTTTATGCTTTCGTTTAGAGCCTCAACTACATCTTCCTGTAGCTTTACTTGAGCTTGAAGCTCGGTGTTGTTTTTATCGTTGGCTAAATCAGACTTTAAAGCATTTAATTTAAATTGAGCTTCTAACTTTTGTAAATTAAGAGAGGATAATCTAACAGCAGACTCTTGTTTTATAAGCTCTGCTGTTTGCTGTAACGATTTACCGTAAAGAGATGTAGGCTTCACTAATCCAGATACTATTCCTCCAATCTTGTCGGCCCCTAGGAACTGTTCGTCTTTAAGAGCCTCGGATCTTGCCAAAGATAACGTTTTTCTACTTTCAAGAAGACTTTTTGTAACCGTACTCAAAGCCAAATCCAAATCTTTCGTGGCTTTTTCAATCAAGGTTTTGTCAAAAAGGCTGGTCTTATCATTTACTTCAATCTTTCCATCTCTGGCAGCAGAAAGAGTTTGGCCGGAACCCAATAATTTAGACTGTAGCACTTCCATAGACGTTGCTATTTGTCTTTGTACGCCACCAACAGTATCCGCACTAGCCAGAGCGGAAGATCTTCGTGAGGCTTTCTGGAAGTCTGTCAGAAAATCATTTTGCTCTATTCTTAAAAGCGATTTATCTAAAGAAACAGAAGAATTTACCAAAGACTCATAAGAGTCATATAGCTTACCTAAAACGTCTAACTGTCTTTGTAGCTCTGCGGAAAGCCGATTCTCTTGTTCTATTCTTTTGTCAATGTCTTCCATTTTCGTAAAGCCGTCGCTAGCAACCCCAGCGCCAATAGTCGCCCCAGCAGCAATACCCACCCCTGCTAAAGCTCCTCCACTAAGTGCGCCAAGCAAAAGTCCTCCAGCTATACCGCCGATAGTGGCCCCAATAGCCTCTGATGCGAGCAGACTTGTTTTCTCCTCGGCGGCTGTTGATTTGGCTAAAAATTCAAATTGTTTTTCCGCATCTCTTCTTCCAGAACTGCTATCTTCTCCAGCCTCAAACCTCTGTCTTGCATTGTCGGCTGCCTCCTTAGAGGCCGCTGCCAAATTCTTTAATTCAGTTGTAACAAAATCCATATAAAGGAAAACGCCAGCAAGAGCAGTAGCGCCAGCCGTTAAAAGGGCTATTGGGCTAGTAAGCGCTCCTATCGCGGATTTGAAACCATTAGCCGCTGTAGCCATTATATTGCTAGATGTTTCAGCGTTTTCGCTAGCTGCTGCCGCCACATTAGCTAAAGTCTCAGCGCCTTCGGCTTTAACTGCTGCATAATTACCAACTGTTTCTGCGCCCTCGGCAACAGTAGACGCTTTAGTGGCAGCAACGTTCTCACTTTTTGCAATCGCTTCAAGCTTGCTAACAGCAGCATTTTTCGCAGCTTCTGCTGCATTCATTCTGCTTTGCGCAATCATCAAGCCGAAAGAGACAGCAACATCTGCCGCAGTGCCTACCACACCAACCATACTCGTATAAAAACCAAGCATCTGTGTGACGGTTTTTTTAGTAGTCTCTTCTAGATCGGTAAACTGTGTTGCGACAGAAGAAATAGTACCGGCCAAGAAAACAAAACTTTGGGCAGACTGAGCAACTCCTTGGACCTGTTGCAGTTTATTGACCGCTCCTTCTGTTCTCTTGCCTCTTCCTGTTTGTTGGTCTATGGTTTCTTGAAGCTGCTCTTTTTCTTTAGCCAACAACTGTTCTCTTTGTTGATTAAGCTTAGAAGCAACATTTACCGCTTTAGACTCTGCCGGTAGAAGTTTTCCATATTTATTTCTAACTAAGTTTCTAGCTCTTTTAAGCGCTTCGGAGGCAGACGTGTCTTTTTCTGTAGCTCTAATGCTTTTATAAACTTCCTTTTCTTCTTCTTCTGCCGCCTTCTCTACCATAGCCCTAGCTTCTGTCAAGTTTGACACAGCGCTTATTTCGCCATCCATAAACTGAGTAAGAGTTTCCATAGCCATAGAAAGTGCCGGATCTACAAGATTCATTGAAGAGTAGTTTTGTACATCATAAGCGGCTTGATTGCCCGGCGCTCTAACGCCTCTTCCAGAAGTTCCGTTAGCAAATCTCTGAACAACTCCACCAGCAGCATAACCCTGAACACCCTGCTTGTTCATTCTATTTAGATTAGAGTAACCTATCTTCTTAGCGGAATCCGCACTAAAAACAAATTCACCCGGAGTTAAAAGGGCGGGAACTGTATCAGAAGGAGCAGCACCACCTTTGGCAAACTTATTTTTAGAAAGATCATTTTTAATTTTAGCTCTAATACTCTTTAGGGCAGAGGAAGAAGAAGCAACCTTGGCGTCAGTCTTTATATTCTGTAGAGCTTTTCCGTCTGGCCCGAATACTCCTGCGGCATCTTTCAATCCTCCAGCAAAATCAAAAAGCCTACTGTCGTCTGCGTCGTCTTGTATTCCTCCAACAACTCTAGCCAATCCAGCTTCGTACAAAGATCCAGTTATAGCTGGCAGGTTTGGAATATTATTACTTTTAGAAGCTTTAGATCCTACGGAGTTAGCAAAAAGTCCAGCTATGCTGTTTACAGCTTTCATAGCTTGAGGAATAACGTATTCTTCTGTTATTTTGCTTGCGTCAGCAGCGTCTACGTATGCAGTTTTTAAGTTATAAAGAACCTTTTTGCCGTCAACCTGAACAGATCTCTCGCCAGACTGCGCGTTGGCAACTTTTTGCAAGAAAGCCGCACCGTATGTCAAATTAGAATCTATAGCGCCTTTCCTCTTTCTAGCTTCGCCTTCCGCCTTTCTAGAGGCTGCTTGAGTTTGCGCCGCATCTCCGCCGTAATAAGCATCAACAACACTTTTACCAAAAGCGGCGTTGAGAGCGTTTCTATTTGGACGAGGAAACATTTGGAGCGCTTGTTCCAGCGTTTTTCCTTTTGTTTTACCAACGGTAGATACAACATCGCCACCGTATTCAAATTTTTGTATCAATCCGCCAAAAAACTTTTGTCTTCTTTTAGCGGCTTGTGCCGGATCTCTCGCTTCATCTTTGATACCTCTCCTAGAACCTTTAACACCAAAAGTGCTAATTTCTTTAAAGCCTTTTGCCAGCCTATCGTCTTCTTTTGCTAGAGAAGACAGCAACATTTTTCCGATACCAGCCCTTATCACATCGGGGTCTGTATCAAGAAATTGTTTTCTAGGATCGTCTTTAATGCTTCTCAAGTTAGAAGTGAAATTTCTTACAATATTATTGTTAATTACTGAATCGTTTAATAATTTAGAAACTTCTGGATCGGAAGCAGCGTATGATACGCTTCCTTTTCCTCTAGATTTTGCCAACGTATTCCCAGTAATAGTTCCAAATATGCCCCTTTTAAATTGCCCTGGAGACAATTCCTCATAAATGCTATTGCTTCTATTTTTCTGAACGTAATCAATTAATTGACTAACAAAAACACCTTTTTTGTCTCTCCCTCTACTCCAGTCATTATTCCAAACTCTTGGAAGGTCTAATCCAAGATTTGAATATAGCCTATCAATTTTTGGGACACCTAACTTAGACATCTTGCTTCTGAAACCAGAGGGAACGGCTATGATTTTGTCTAGGTGTGTAAAATCTGTTGGTCCCGTTCCGGGGATTCTAATCCTTTCTTCCTTACCTTGACCCTTTGTTACTCCCCTGTTACCGTTACCACCCTTGAATCTGTTGTTGTTCATTTGGTTTAGGCGATCCGCGCCAAGTTTTTTAACGCTACTTTTACGTATAACAAACTCTCCCGGAGTAAGCATGGCTGGCACAGTATCGCTATTTCCAGTACCCGGAACAATACCACCTCTATTAAACTTAGAAACGTTTTGAGGAATACTTGCCCTTCTTCCGACACCAAATATTCCCCCAACAGCAGGAGCCAGATTTTTACCCAACTTAGCAAAACCTAAACCGGCTATAAGCGGCAACAAAGGTTCTAAAGCGTCAGCTATCTTTATAAAAGACTCTGCTAGCTTCAAAGCTCCCGTAATAACAGTATTAAACGTACTACTATCAGCAAATCTACGTATTAAAGCATCGAACTGCTCTCTAACCTTTTGAATCTGAACGCCTAGTCCCTGCTGCGCCTTTATAGCGTCTCTATTAACAGATCCGCTAGCGCCTTGGGCAACATTTAAAGCCTCTTGAGCGGTAGTAAACTGTTGGATAAGAGGAATAACCTTACCAACCTGTCTAAATCCACCAAGCTCTTCTACTATTTGACTAAAAGTTCCGCTTCTAGGATCTAATCCTGCCAAACCTTTAGACAGCCTTTCTACGGCTTTGAACGCCCCAACAAAATTTCCCTGACCGTCAGACAATTCTATATTTAATCTCTTGAGAGAGTCTATAGTGTCCGTTCTTTGAATTCTAGTAAAGATAGTACGAAGACCAGTAGCAATCGTTTCTGCACTTTCTCTGGTTGTGGCTCTAACGCTAGTGAATAATGCTATGAGTTCATTAACGCTACCGCCAGCAGCGGAGAACACACCACCAACCCTTCGGATTGCTGTAATAAGGTCTCCAGACTCAACGGCAAAACTCTTAGAAACAGAGTTTACAGCGTCTAACGTCTGTTCCAAAAACTTAATATTACCACCCGCCTTTTGAGCTTCTGCCGTAAACTGTCTCAATACAGCGATAGCACCCTCTGTGGTATCTTGAATATTGTCAAACGTAGAGCCTAAACTGGTTTTGGCTAGAATGTCAAGAGCTTTCCTAGTGTCATTGGCTGCAAAACCGGCCTGAGCCAAGATCTTAGAAACAGACAAAAGGTCCGTAGAAGAAGCACCGAAAGTGGTGGCGAGTCTAGTAACCTCTTTTGTCAACCCTTCAAGATTTGATACGCTTTTACCAGTAACCTGAGAAATTTTGATAACTTCTCTTTCAAACTCTATAGCTGCCTTGGTAGAAGTTTTGAATGAATTAGCCAAAGCCAATAAGCTACCAGTAGCCAAAGTGATAACACTAAACCTTCTAGCAGACTCTTGAAGCGTTCTGTTTAACTCGCCAACGTTCCTAGTGTTTTGTTTTACAGACCTATTAAAGTTCTGCATCTCTCTGTTTGCGCTGCCTAGATCTTTGATGTTTTTAACTTTAAGATCTATATCGACACCTTTTAGCTGTCTCCGAATACTACTTATTACGGCAGACGTATTTCTAGGTGCTTGTAAGTTAAGCTGTGCTGTTAGGTCGAATTGCTGCGCCATCTTTTCTCCAGTCTAAAAAAATAGGGGGGCGAACCCCCCCTTGTTACCCACTATTACCTATACACATTATGTGGCGCTAGTGTCCTTTTTTGTAGCCTTTGTTTTTCTAGTTTTTGGCGCTGGTTTTTTGTCACCCTCTTTTAGGATAGGGTTATCAGAATCGTCCAAAAACGGCTTCCTTTCTGCAAGTGAAGCTTTTACCCATTCACCATCAATTTCAGCCACTTCTTCACCTTCTTTATTTACAAAGTAGGCATTTTCCCTATTTTTATAGTCTTTGTCGTTACGATAAGCTATAAATCTTCCGTCTTCGTTTGTAAGCCTTCCATCGGAATCAATTGTATGACCTTCTTCATTGACGTATTGAAGCTCTTCATTAACAAAATCAAACTCTTTCAAAAATTTATTTTCTTCTAAATTATTTTCATAATTAGGATCTAGACCATAAAGAAGATTGCCAAGCTTTTCTGCCGCAGCAATAACCCAAGGCTGGGAAGCCTGAGTCTCATAATCTTTCTCATTTTGAAAGTATTTAGTATTATTATCTGGGTTTAGGGCGCAAAGCCTAACCAAAGCAGCAAATCTAGCGTTATCTGCCTGGCCCTCTGCGGAAGCCGCATCTAAGGAGTTTCTTTCAGAGATAAGCTCTCTAAATTCTACACGTTTATCCTTTAGCTGTATGGCAATTTCTTTAGCTTCCGAAAGCCTGATTCCTCCACCCTTTAGAGCGTCTTCCATAGAAGATATCTCTTCCATTTTTCTTTCGTACTCTTTCTGCTTATCCTCATTCCACAAGCCTTGCTTGGTCATGTAGTCTGTGAGTTTTTGCCTGAGCAAAGCTCCGCTATCTAGCGCCTCTCGAAACGCTTTATTGTAGGCGATTTGAGAATCTTTAAACTCAGACGCGCCCGGCGTTTTAACTAAAACTTTAACTTCGTTACCGTCGTTGTCCAGTCCAGTCACTATGTTATCATTTTTATCCGTCATTCTTATCTCCTAAGTTATTAACAGGTAATTTAATATAAAACTTTTTTCTTTCTATGTTGTATTTAACGAAATCAGATTCCAAAGAGTCTATTTGAGAATTTCCTCTATCTAGTATTCTAGACCTAGCTTTTTCATATATGTTTTTCATATATTTTTGCTCTTCTGTTATATCCTCTTCTTGCTGCCCAAACCCCCACAAAAAGCCAAAAAACTCTTCAAGAGTAGATAAAGAACCTATCATGGTTGTTTGAATTCTTTTTCTAGACTTTTGATACAGTTCGTTGTGCGCTACTTCTTTATATCTTTCTTCTCTAGCCTTCTTGTAATCTAGAGAATCTTTTAATATTTTATTATCATAGTCATCCATTCTACTTTCCTTTTACTTTCTGGATCGCGGCCTGTCTAGCCTGTGTGGTTATATTCTGTCTTACGTCTTTTAGGTCTGTTAACTTTACAGTTCCTTCTTTTTCTATCTGGGCATTTCTGCTTTCTATTATATTTTGGGTATATGTTGAGTTCATCTCATGAATGTTTTTGGCTGCTTCTGGCGAATCTGCCATCAAGAAAACTTCTTGGGAGTTTGCGACCTTAGAGTTGTTAAGCATAGCTTCTACTTCTCTCTTTTTCTTTTCACCTTCATGTTTTCTTTTTTGTGTTATAAACCAACCATCTAAACAGTCGTCGTCTTCTATAACCTTTTCAGAAGGTCTTTCTGGATTTTCGTTTACGTTGTCATACATTGATGCAAAGCTACAGAGGGCAGACTGATCCTTCGTTAAAAAGCAAGCCCTGTTTCCAAAGAGATCAGAACCTTTTTTTGCTAAAGACCACATACCTCTAAAAATATCACTTCTAGCCACGCTTCTGTATTCAGAAGCCTTTATTGATTCGTCATTATAAAAAGACAACACAGAGTATAAAGAACAATTATTTAGATCGTAGGGGTCTCCATTAGCAAGTCTTACCGTTTTAGATAATATCCATATAGATCTAGCAAATTCTGCCGTCCCCTCACACGATGTGTGGTCTAGTTGTTTCAACTTAACTCTAAGGTTGTGCTGCGATCTTTCCATAAATCTAATATTTGCTTTTATTCCAGAGAGCTTTTTAGGACTTATGTAATTTTTGAAAGCTTCAACTTTTAAGTCTTCTATTTGAGGCGTTATCTTTTCCGCTTCTTTGTCATCTAAAGGAGACCACATTTCGTTATCAAAAAGTACTTCTTTTAATTCTTTCTTTATAAACAGACCATTTAGATATGCCTGTTCGTAGCACTTTTCGTATATGTCAAAAGACTCTTCAATTATTTCAGGCGTGGGTTCATGTATATACAGAACAGGGTCTAGCCGCGAAAACCGCAACCGACCCTGTATTATTCTGTATAATATCTTATTGCTCTTTACTTCTTCCATCCTAATTCCAATTAACGAGCAGCCTTATTACAAAGCACCACCATTCACTGTCAAAGTGTTGAAGTTACTGTAGGAGAAAGTGATAGCAGCGTTTCCACCACCAGTGTCTCCGCCAGAGTAACTAACGCTTGAAAGCTTGTTCTTAGTTCCAAGATCAATCACAGTGCCAGCAGTATCCATAACGACGATTGTTTGATTTGAAAGGTTTGGAGCGTCTCCAGAAACGTTAATCAAATCACCTTTAGTCGCAATGACCTCAAAATCACAACTAACCTCAATTGGGAAGCTAGCGTATCTGTGATAAGGACCGAACCTACCAAGCTCTTGAATCTGCTCTTGACCAAAGTCAGTGGATACAGAAATACTTTGGATATGGAAGTTTCCACCGATTCCGACTGGATCGTTTCCACCTTGGCTCTTGATTTCCGATGGAAGTCCACCGGCAGAGTCCATAGCCTCGATATCTACATCAACCCTTCTCACAACACCCGACTTAGGTGCGTCATCACCATCAATAGGCGCACCACCAGCACCCAATAGGTTGCTTGATGCTCCCCAAATGTTAGTAGGGCTGGTCCCGATAACGCCAGCCTGTTCAGAGTTCCAGAATCTGTCGTTTCCAACACAAGTTACACTCTCTGTGGCGCTACCATCAACTCCGTAATTATAACTTACAGAACTAACGTACATACCTGAATTGTAACAAACGTTTCTTGGAACACCAGTAGCCTGACTAACTCCGTCGTCAAAAATTGCGACATGAACATCACATCTAGCCTTTGAAGCTGCAACTAAGTCAGTTTTACAAGCGCCGCTTGTCGCAAGGTCAAAGATAAGCTTATAACCATCTATAACCTTTTCCATAGTTACCTCAAGATCCGAAACATCTTCAATGTTTTCGTAGATCTCAATTTGACCAAGCTCAAAGACCTGATCTAGAGAGAAGGTACTGCTCATACCAACACTCTGCATACCGTGAACGATATGATTGTTTGTCAAGGTCGCAGTACCCCTTGGGGCAATGGCAACAGCCTGACAAGCATAAAATACTCTTTGGTTTACAGACATAATTATCTCCTAAAAATCTCTGGTAAAGATCTAAAATGTAATACACAAAATATCAACTATATGGCTTTTACTTGGGTAGAACAGCGTACAGCGCCTATATAAAGGTCTGGTGAAAGCTGAACTATTTCCTGGGCTTTAGAACTATTAATCCAACATCTTCTGTAGAAGAAATTATCTATCAAATTTGGATAAAGACCGCTAGGAATTGCGTTTTCTCTTAACTCGTTTCTATAATTGTAAGGAGAAACGCCAGATATGGCAACTTCTGTGGGATTGTAAAGATGAATAGTTCTATCATTCTGATAAAGAACTGTATCCATGAGATTTGCGCACTCCCAGTGATTTTCTGTAATAACGTGGAAAACTATATCGTTATTTACCCACTGCCCGCCTCCTAGCTGATAACCCTCTAGCTTTTTAGCAGGAATTACTTCTACGGCTAGACATGGCAGTTGGACCCTAGTTTGTCCTAGTGATGCCCATCCTCCAGAAGCAGAAACTTGAAAATCTTCTTCATTTCTAAAAGACGACTGTTGTATTTTTCTAAACCAAGAAACGCCCTCTGCCGGTATTACTTCTACCCATTTATGACTATATTCTAACTTAACTTCGCTAGAAGTCGATATTGCAGAATCAAAGATAACTTTACCATTTGGATAATCTATATAGTATGGATTTGTAACATTGTCTGTAGAAAGAAATTCTCCGTCTACAAATACTCCAGATATGGCTATCGGCTGTTGAGTTGTTCCATCTATGCCGCTTTCCCAAACCCAATTTTTTCTATATCCTTCCCACACCGTTCCGTCAGAATAGTTTGGATCTTGGGCGGATCTTAATATATGTCTATCTCCACCATATAATCCAGATTGAGGTATAGATATATTGTAAAAGGAACCCCTGTCTAGCAAGCCCCAGTCATATAGAGATATAAAATTATCCAGCAGTATATTAGAAAGTGTCGCATCTTGAGCGTTTGCAAGATTAGAAAGTTTTGTATGTGGTCCCCCAACCATTAGCTCAGTCCTCCAATTATCGCTTTTATGAAACTAGGATATGCTCTGTCTATGGCCCTAGTTACAAAATTATCTTCCCGAACGCCGGAAAAGAAAGGGTCTACCCTGAAAGGGGTAGCGTCCTTAGACATGTATCCCCCGCCAGACCTACCCCTACCGCCTTGGTAAACTACGCCAAAATTAGCAACCAAAACATTGTCTCCAGCAGTTAATAACCAAGATAACCAAGGTAGAACCCCGCCGTCTTCTATTTCTTGTTTTGCCACACCAAGAGTTAAAAGATTTGAATATGAGGAGGGTTGTATATAAAGCGATATTCCTCCTTTTATTTTTGATCCAGTGGAGCGAACGGGATTGATTCCTAGTCTTATTGTAGACACTACAGAAGATATTATATCATCACTAGGATTTTCAGTAAGTCCGAAATCAGTCTTCAACTTTCCAGAGGACAAGGATGCTATCTCTGGCGACGACGCTAGCGATGCGGCAAGAGCAAGCTTTATATTTTCTCTTATTTCTCTTTTTTTAGTTTTTAACCTATTTTCAGCCTGACTAGCAATAATGTTGTTTATTGCTTTGGTTATAGCTTTATCGGACTGTAGAATTTTCATTAAGAATTGACCCTATTCCAAAAGGTTACTACATACTTTGTCGGATTTTGCTTAAAGCCTTGAGGATATGAAGGTCCAGACTTTTGAAATTTAGAGCTATCGTATTTTTCTATACCATCATATATAGGACATAGATACTTAGCTTTATTTATCTTATCTAAATCTGTCATATATGATATTGTTTGTATTGCTCCATCTGGTATTTCTATATTTTCCGCCACTTTGACCCAAGACTTCCTATCCCAATATATTCTTAAAGTTATTATATCTGACTCTTCTACAGCCTTGTATCCTTTGCCACCGCAATATGGGCAAGGCATCCCCCTTTCAAAGGGATAAGGGCCGCCAGGTTTATACTTACTTACAGATCTATTTCTAGTTCCTAGAGTGTCTAAATAACAATTAGGACACTCGTCTTTTTTCTCTGGATAAATCAATTTTGCAGTCCTAGTGAATAAAAGAACTGCCTCATTGTAAACATCGAATACTGAGCTAGGAATATTTATAGCCACTAGACCACCCTATATGCAAAATGCCCGTTTATGTTACCTGCGGAATTTGTTATCTTTAATGCTTCACCTACGTTAGTTCTAAGAGAAGCGTCGTTGTCGTTTACAGTAGCTCCACCATTAACCCCAACTGTCATTCCACCCGACAATGCGGTTGTATTTGACTTCCAAGTTACAGTAGTGGGCGTGTCTGATATAAAAGTATAATTTAGAACTTCTATCTGCCTATTAGGAACGGCAGCGACTAATTCTACAGTAGCAGCACCAGCACTAAGTACTCCAAAAGTAGGTTCTGTAGAATACCTATACCCATCGGCAGGAACAGCAGACCTAGTGATGTCTCCAGCCAAAGTGCCAGAAACACCAACTGGAGATGCACTAGTAGTGATTCCTGCTTCATTAAATCCGCTTCCGCCTTTTATTTTTTGACTTGTCATGATATCTCCATTAATAAAAATTATGACCGCGATGGTCTGTTTCGTGAGAATTTAAATTAAAACTTGCTGGGCTGTACGGACTAAGTATGGCAGCCCCAGCAGGAGTACCATCTCCACCACCAGACGCATATTCGTATGTATTTAAAAGATGTTCATACTTGCTGCAAAAATCTTTGTATATTTCAGAAAGACTTTTACTAACACCCCTAAGATCTATGGCAGATGGTCCATCTTTTATAGATATCGCGTTAGAAGATTCTGTCTTTGCTTCACTGCCTACCAATATGCAGGCGCTCTTGTAAACAGCTAAAACTGAAAAGTCGGTATCCTCTTCTGCTATTGGGTCTGGAGAAATAGAAACAGAAGAAATGCTAACCGTGTAATCGTTTGCGAAATCAGCATCATTAACAACGTTGAAAGCACCAACAGCAAGAACTTGCTTTAGTCTTTCGTCTGTGTATTTACTACTATCAAGATCTCCAATTAAAGACCTTAACATTAAAACCATATCTGCTGGCACTGACATACTAACCCCTTAAAGATTTTATCAACGTTTCGTCTACCTGTATATTTATACCCAATTTTTTGTCTAATTGTGTCCGAATTACAAAATAAAATTCTATTTCCAAAGAGATGATCAAATCCGTGCGTAATATGTAAGGGTCTGCCTCGTTTAATGCTTCTGTATAAATGTAAAAAATCCGTCCCGCCAGTTACGGCGGAACGGAATAAAAATCAACAATCTAATATAAAATTAGAAGGATGCTGCAATAATTCTTCGGTTGTCAAGAACACCGAATCCGAACTCACCAAAGCCATAGTAGCCTTGACGCTGCTGACGATGAAGAGTAGGATCTTCAAAGACTTCAACTTCTCTCTTGACAGGCATGATGAAGGAATCATTAGCGCCTTGGTCAAGACCAATAAGAAGTTCAACATCGCTACCTTGGATCGTTCCACCAAGCTCGTTGATAAAGTAATCTTGGTACTCTTGACCGTCACCAAATTCAAACAAGTCATGAAGGTTTACGCCAAAGATATTAGCGATAGAAGCTCCGTCGTCGCCGGAATTATAGATATCCGCTCTTACGGATTCTGGAACTTGGTCAATACCCCAGTTTCTTACATCTTCTTTTGCTTCTGGCGAGCAGTAAACATCGGTAAGTCTACCTGGAGCGGTTACGCTGTTTCCGCCACCGTTTCTGCGCATGACAGTTTTCATCAAGCTGATTACTCTTTTGGTGAACTGACCAGCAGCGGCGTCTGCATCGTAAACAAGAATGTTTCTGTCTACAGCGGCAGCCAAAAGTGTGTGCCAGCCATCGTCGTTAAGCTTCTTAACAAAACCAGCTTCAAGAACCTGCATTGCTCTTGCAACAACTCCCCAGTTAGCTTCGCGAGCATATCTGAGCAAGAAGTCAATCGAACTAGCAACTTCGTAAGTGTTGATCTTGATGTAATCGCCTTCAACGTGACGCTCTGGAATTCTACCGTTTCCAGGATTGGTGTAAGCAACATGCTCAGACTCAGTTCCTGGAGCCAAAAGATCCAAAGGATACTCAGGGCTTGAACCCGGAGCAATCTTTTCTGGAGAGTAGATAGATGTAACAACATCTCCAAACAATACACCTTTTCTAAGTGGTGTTTCGAGGGCTTTAGCAACCTCTCTTTGGGCTTCAACCGCAACAGTTCTGTCTGTACTTCCAGATCTGGAAATAAGCTCTAGGAACTCTGGCGATGGCATTTCTCTAGTTGACATAAAATAACTCCTTATAATTATACATTAGTGTTTGGGAGGTCGATGAAAACTTTAGCATAGCCATCTTGGTCTACGCCAGACAAGAATCTTCCGACAAGTCTAGTCGAACCATCGTCATCTGTATCATCATTTGAAAGATCGCTAGCAGCCAGATTTCCGCTGTGAGCCACATAAGCTGGGTCTCCAGCAGAAGGACTACTGCCTTCTAGGTTGTTGGTTACAACGTAACCCTTTTGAAGCAGTGTAACTTTGTTACCTTTTTGAACTTCGTCTTTGTGCTGGTTAACATGCTGACGCAAAAGATCAACATCAACCATATCATTCAACAGCAATCCTACTGGAACTTTTCCAGAAGGTAAAGCTGCATAAGTAACCAAAGCCTCGCCTTGGTCCATAGCCGCTCCCGAACCACCAGTACTAAGGCAAGCAACGCCGCCTCTAGTAGCAGCTTCGTTCATGAAGAACGAAATGTCAGTTTGAAGAGTGCTTCTATCAGTTTTTAGAGCCATTATAATATCTCCTTGAATTAATTATTTTTAGGTGTTGACTTCAAAACAGAGGCGAATACCTCGCTTGCTGTCGTGCGGAGAGATTCAGCAGGATCGTCTTGATCGTCGTAGTTAGCTACGCTCTCTTCAACGTTCTCTACAGAATCCAGAACTTCTTCACAGCCAGCTTCCGCAGAATCAGATTCTACGTCCTGCTCTGCTTTTGACTTGTCTTCTTCTTCTTTCTTTTTTTCTAGTGCTTCCTTTAATTCTGGAGGCATTCCAGCTTCTGCTTGTTTTTTAAGCATTTCAACCACTGCTGCAAAAGCGTCTTCATTGATACTATCGAAAGAATCCAAAGCTGATGCGGTTGCTTCCGAGTCAAGTCCAGCCTCTTCAAGCTGTGCCTTTCTCTCCATTCTCATAGCTTTTTTCTTCATCTCTTTCATAGCTTCTTCTTTTTCGCTCATTTCTTTCTTCATAGCTTCTACCTGCTCGGTAGCTTCCTTTACGGAAGAAGCAAGAGCTTCTTCGTTTTGCTTCAAAGTAGAAATTTCTTCGTTTCTTTCTGCCAATACAGACTCAAGACTTTGAAGCTTTGCCTCAAAATCGTTTTCCTTCTCGGCAGCAATTTTTTCCAAAAGTTGCTTGTTTTCAGCCGCTGCTTGCTCAAGAGCGCTCTGTAATTCAGCAATTTTTGCATCGTTACTATCTGACATATATGTCTCCTTAATTGAAGATACAGTTAAAATTTGTGAATTAGATTCATCAAAAGATTTATTTCCTTCTAAAATAACACTACGAGGATTAGCGGGCTTTGATACAAGACCCTTACCAGAAAATGAAATGTTTCTCAAAAGCCTTCCTACCTTATAGTCTTCATAAAGTCCACTCCCTCCGTAGGCTCTTAGATGCTTTGTTAAGAAAGCAGAAGCCTCGCTTCTTTCTATTAGTTTTGTCTGACCTTCGCTATCTATTAGAGCGTAGTCAAAATTAGGGAAAAGGCACTCCATAGATACGTACCACTTTCCCTCTTTTATCTCTTCTACTAATGTGTTTATTCTCTCTCTTTGCTCAACATCGCTCCAAGACTTGTATATTACAGCGTCTGTTATTATGTTGAAGTCTTTTGGAGGAGTTTCTATGCTTTCGTCTATTGCTTCACCCTCAAAGTCAACAACTCTATTTGCAGTAATATGGCCTATAATGTCCATCTCGTCGTGCATATAGTTAAATGGTTTGTCTTCTGGGGTTTTTCTGGCTACCCAAGTTTCCATAGGGTCAAAAACATCGTCATTCTTGTTCCATCCGGTAGAAACCAAAACTGAGCTTATCGAAAATAAGTCCAATATGTCAGACTCATTACCAACAGAAAGCTTGATATCAGCTTCTACTGCTTGATCAAGCTCAAGAGCAGGAATCGTTTTAGACTCTTCGTAATTAGCAACCGCAAAACAGTTAACAACATTATTATTTAACGCAGACTCTAGCCCATCTGCTATTTCTTGTTCGTATATATTGTTCATATAGCCCTCCAGACAGTAATACACAAAAATAAAAAAAATAGGATTTTATTACTTTAAAACACTAGTTTCAGCAAATGCGGCAGAATAAATATATTTTAGTTCATGACAATTTGGCTTTCTATTGTTTGTAGATTTAAACTCTTCTATTTTTTCTTTAGATATATCAGCGAAGGCTTGAGGAGGATTTATTTGCGAGTCTATCAAAGACTTAACTACGGACTCATTGATTTCCATGAATGGCTTCATTCCGGTAAGAATACATAGTTTTAAATGCTCTAATTGGTCTAACTCGCTTTTGCTTAGACTTCTTAGATTCTTTTTGTTAAAGTGGGCCAAGGCTACAGGGGATACGAGTTCGTGTATTTTCGCCTGAGCGCTCATTGCCCACAACGTAGCAGTTGTAGTATCAGAGCTTTTTGGAAGAACTCTTTTCTGCTTTCTTTTTTCTGAGTCTCTTGAAAATTTAGGTCTACCTGGCAAGCCCGTGCTATTATTTTCTTCAATCTTGGGAGATGGTTGCGTCTTATCTTTGATCTCTTCTTCCTGCGTAGCACTAGGAAGACCAAGACCTTCTAGATATTCCTCTGAATCTATTGAGTCTTTTGTTAAGGCTATCTTTGCTATATCCTCTTTATGTTGAGGATTATGATAAGGTCCAGCTTTTCTAGGCATGTTATTGTCAGAACTTCTTTCGCTACCCTCTCTTTTTACCCTAACCTTTTCTATAGAAGGTATTTCTCTAAATCTCTCTAGCAGAGTTTCTTGTGATATTATGTCTCTGTCTGCCAAATCTAGCAACAGCTTCTTTTGTGCAGCTTCGTCAGAAAGAACTATAGAATCGAAATGCAATTCTGCTGGAAATCTAAAACCCATAGCCTTTTGGACTATTTTTATTTCCTTCATCCAGAAAGACTTTAGAACGTCTCTTCCGTATTCAAGTCTTTCTATCAAGGTCTTTAAGGACACATAGTTGTTTGTGTATCCTCCACCAGAACTAGCGCCAGTTAAAGTTGGCGGTATTCCTAAGCCTGCATAAATGCTTGTCAATACAGGCTGATACTTTTCAGACCCTAAGAATCTATATACCTGAGACTGGCTTTCAGTAAATTTAAGCTCTGGCCCCCAAACCATATCCATAGTTCCTCCACCAACATTACTGGCTAAGATATTCTTTAGCTTGTCTATTACTGCCTTTTTAGGAATTATCTTGTGGTCTAAGTCTCCAATTGTCCAAAGTCTTACGTTTGAAATAGCCCCATCTAAAGCAGCGATATCTGCGAGCTTCATTTTTTCAAGCATTATGATGTCATCTAAAATAGAGCCAATCATGGGGTCTGCCCATATATTCCAGTCGTCTTTCTTATAATAATAGAAATCAACTCTATCTTGTGAGAGAGGAATAGTTCTTTCGCCATTTCTTAATCTTTTCAAAAGATCGTCAGGAAGAGATTTTCTATTAGATGTATTGTGATTAGAAAGAATAGATGTGTATGAGGTATTTGAAAGCCTTAAAACAAATTCTGGATTAGAACCTAGGGTGGAGTTAGCGTTCTTTAGGTCTATAGACAGAGGGTTGATAAAATCATACATCCAAGGGATTTCTCTCTTTGAAAAATCTACGTCTTTTACTTTTACATCTGCCGCTACTGATCGCTTGAGTTCTTTTTCGTGCTTCTTGCTTATTTTTGCGGTGCTTCTTCTTACCACAACATTGCCAGTTCTGTATAGGTAATTTAAAAACCTTTCGGATCTATCGTTTCCGTTTACCTCTGCCCACCACTTTCTATAGAATTTTTCTATAGTCTTATTAGGATGAACAAGAACAAGACCTTGGGTTGCAAAATCACTCATTAAATCAATTACATTTCTAATTATGCCAACCCTAGAATAAGCCTGCATACATTGAGCTATTAATTGTTTCTGTCTGTGTCCTATAGATTCGCCCGGACGAAAAGCGTTGTAGTCAGTCCTGTTAAAAGAAGGTCTTACCGACTTGTTAGGCTCTATGTCTAGATAGGTAGTCCTTCTGTCATAGTGGGCTTCCGCTTTCTGTATTCCGTCATAAGAATCAATATTATCGGAAGTAGAACGGTAGGCTTTTTCTCTTTGCGAATCGCTGTCCCAAGTTAAATAGAGGCCAGACTCTTCGTTTTGGTTTTCGTTTTGGTTTTCAGACATCTAAATTCCTCAATAGTATTGACAGTTGGACCGTTAGTACTATTATACACAATTTAATAGATATCTTGAATTTTTTCACAGAACCAAGCTGGTCCTCCGTACATCTTTTCTGGCTTATCAAATTTAGACCCAGATTCAGAAGCAAATCCCCCAGCTATAAATTCTATCTCTTCTTTTTCTTGATAGTTTCTAGCTGACATATTAGCCATTATCAATGAAGAATACCTATCTTTTCTTAGTCTATTCTTTCTTCCTGCCCCAGTCTTTACTTCTGGAGTATCCCACCTTTCTCTGCCTGATCCTGTTTGGGTCATTACTATCATAGAAAGCTCGTCCTTTAGTTCTTCTATCTCCATAACACAATCTTCTAAAGTGTCATATTTTCTACCTATCGACTTATCAACTTCAAGAGCAAGTCCTAGGCTAACGGAATCAAAGTATGGAAAAAGAACTATCTTGTCTTCAAAATCCTTTCTTAGTCCGTGGTTAGCTTCCGCCAACCAGTCGTATCTAGCAAACTGGCACATCTTTAAAATATGTAGACCAGGATAATCATCTGTATCCTTTGCTTTTTCCTCTATCACAGGCCAAATAGCAACTTCCCCATCTGGAATCTTATCTTTATCGTGTAAAGCTTCCATAACGGCTATACCGCCACCTTGAGCATCCATAGCTATTTCACTGCAAGGAAAGACCTTCATTAACTGTCTTATCTTTTTTGCGCAGAAAGAATAAAAATCATCTTCGTCTACCATTCTAGATTTTAATAACTCTTTGTGAGACTTTCTAGTGGTTGTCCAACAATGAACTACTCTTCTGTGGTCTTTATTAACCTCCATAATGACAATACTAAAGTTGTCCACCTCTGATGCGGGGTCAACGCCAAAGACGTATCTTTTAGAGGGGTCTCCCTTCAAGCAAGCCTCAAAGAAAACTTCTCCAGACGGCAGCTTTACTGGTTCTGTAGGAGAGGTTGTGCATCCCTCAATAAGACTGCGCTTAAAAAATCCTTGGCTATCAGTTGTGAATATTGCTCCGTATTCCATCTGATATATGCCCGTATGGACCGTTGCTTTCGCTCTACCTATTTGTCCAGCGTCCATAAAGCCTAAAGGTAGCTTGTCTACAGGCATACGAATTACAGAGTAGTTAGCCCAATCAAAACCCACCGGAACAGAGCCGTTAAAAACCTCTTGTAGTTTTTTCTCGTTTCCACCACTACTAACTATAGAATGATATCTTTTATGATATTCAGAAAAATGATTAAAATCGTAATAAGCAGTACCGCTGAGTATAATCTGGTTTGACATATCTACTGGGTTTTCTTTCTTTGAAGAATTTAGCGGTACTCCTAACTTCAATGCCATCTCTTCTTTGGCCTTTTGTTTTGTCTTTTCTATAGGAGAAGATGCTACTGCGGCAAAACCAGCGACAACATTTTCAAATATATCTCTAGGTATAGATGCAAATTCATCTGCTATAATATCGTTTGCTCTCTGGCCTCTAATTTTGCTACCATCTCCCAGCGGAAGGGCGGTTATGGTACTATGACCTATATGCATAACGCAGCGATCTACGTCTCTTCTAGGCCCGCTATTGCTGGAGCATAAATCTCTTAGAACCGGAGCGTTTTTCCATATAGTGTCCATATACTCAAACAAAACTTTTGATTGACGGAAAGCAGCGCCGACTATTATTATTTTTCTTCTAGGCATAAATAATGCTCTTAGAATAGAGTATAGGGCCAATATAAAAGATTTACCCATACCACGACTACCTATGAGCATGGGGAACTTTCTTTTCCACATCTCTTCTAGAAGAACGGCTTGGAAAGGACCAAGCTCTATATTAAGAACATGCTTACAGGCAAAGCTGAAATATTCAGGTCTCATCATCAGCCAAGAGAGCCTTCTTATTAGCTCTTCGTTGTCGTCACCCATTACAAAATCCATAGGATTAAACAATGTGTCTTCGTCAACATTAATACCTAGCCAAGCATCGTCTAGCCGCCTTTGTATATCTTGCGTCCGGTTCGTATTTTCGTCGATTTTCATTGTATTACCCCGTCTGCAAAGCCAAATTGCACTGCTTCGCTGGAAGTAAGATACCAATCCCCATCTTTCATTTTCCTTTTTATATAAGCTTTAGTTTTTGACACGCTATACTTTCTTTCTTTAAAGTATTTGCCAGTATTTTGGCATTTTGTAGCGAATATGTCTAACATCACGTCTAGATTTTGTTTATCTAACTCTGCCCATTTTTGAGCGCTTAGATAATCACCGCTACAGTCTGTAGAACCAAAGTGTGCCATGAAATGTGAATGTGGCGACATCAATCTATTATCAGCCGCCTGCAATATTATACCGCTCATGGACTCAGCCTGCCCATAGGTCACGATAGTAACATAAGACTTGCAAGACTTTATAGCGTCATAGATAGACATGCCAGACTGCCAGCTACCGCCAATGCTCTGCATGTTAATCTTTATTTCGTCGCTATTTAATGAGTCTAAATGCCTTATGTTTTTTACAAAATTTATAGCCATCCGATAATCTACGCCAGGATCTTCTTCCCCGCCGTCTTTGGCGGAGTGTAAATAAATCTCCCTATTCTTAACGTCAATTCCGTAATTATGGATTTCTCCAATCGTGTCTCTTGTATTTGACATTACTGCTCCTTGTGGAACGATTCGTTCAGCCTTTTAAAAATGCTATTACATATCATAAAAGCGTTATGCTTGTTATCACAAAACATAACATTGACATCATAATGTAGCGATATTTCCATGAGCGACTTTAGAAGATATCTTCCCGTTATCTTAGTTTGTCTTACTACATCAAACCTTTTGTAATTAGGAAGCCTAGCATTGTCTTCCTTGAAAAGCCTGTATATCTCCTTGTCTTCTTCTGACTTTAATAAGCTTAATGGGTAATTTATTAAATCCGAAGCAGAAAATTCTAAAAGTATATATCGGAACTGAAAATCTCTCATTCTTTCTATTTCGTTATAGAAAGCCTTTTTCTTTTTTCCTAGATTCATGGCAATCTCAGACACAGAAGCTTTTCTTTCTATGCACACAATATCCTCAAATCCTTCAAGAGTATAATCACCCGTATGTAGCGTTCCGACCTCCATGCCAGAACACTTATCATACGGAGAAAAAAACCATCCGTCTTGCTCTCTTGTGTCTTTAATTACTTTATAGCTTGGGATTTTTTTCATGCTGGATATACAAGATCTCCGCCGACCATTGCTGGCTTGTAATGACAGCCTCTAAAGTTAGAACATATTTCGTCTACGCAACATAGAGGGCAGTCTTTGAGAACAACAACCTCTCCATCTTTTATATCTTCTTCTGAAAGAGCCTTTGCAGATTTTACAAAGTCTTCAATATCTGACTTTTTAACATGCTCTGATGGAGTCTCTTTTTTAGGTTGAGGTTTTGGAACCTCTATAAATATTTCTGATGCAGCTTCTTTTTTTGCAGTATCTTCGCTTGGTGTAGCATTTTCTTTTTTGAACATCATTTCTTCTTTCTGTTAATTATTTGATAAAAATATGAAACGTAGTGAGACTCTTTGCCTGTTACAGATTTATGACATCCACTACAGAGAGTTATCCCATTATCAACATCGTATCTTAGGGTGGAGGCAGAAGACCATTTCATTATATGATGAACATTTAACCTTGCGCCCCTACCCTTCTTTTTACACATTTGGCAGGTATATTTGTCTCTTTTTAGGACTTTTAGCCTAAACTCTTTGTAAATCGGATCGTTGTAGTCTCTCCGCTTCGACATCACTATCCACCATTCTTTCTACTAGTTTTTGAAACGAAATCTCAGGTTCCCATCCTAATACACGCTTCGCTTTTGCTGGTATTCCCAATAAATAGTCTACTTCTGCTGGGCGGTAAAATTCTGGGTCAATTACCACAAGATTGTCCCAATCGTCAATTCCTACGTGTTTGAAAGCTATATCCAGAAACTCTCTAACTGAATGAGTCTCTCCCGTAGCCACCACGTAGTCGCTTGGCGTTTCATGCTGTACCATTTCCCACATGCCCCGCACATAGTCCTCTGCATGGCCCCAGTCTCGTTTTGCGTCTAGATTACCCAGTCGTAGTGGGGGAAAGTCTTTATCCATGCCAGAAGCTACAAACTCACCAATCCACTTGGTAATTTTTCTGGTAACAAACTTCTCGCCTCGTCTTTCGCTTTCATGGTTGAACAAGATCCCACTGCAAGCAAAAATTCCATAACTGTCACGATAATTACGTACAAGGTGGTGAGCAGCTAGTTTTGCGATAGCATATGGACTCTGCGGCATAAAAGGTGTATCTTCGTCTTGATATTTTTGAGAATCACAAACAGAGTCGGAATGAATTTCATCAAGAGTAACAGTACCTAAAACATTTTCTAGTGCTGTTGTTAAAACTTTCTTTTCTGTAAAGTTTTTCCCAAACATTTCGCTAGAACTGGCTTGATAAAACTTAATGTCGTCTTTTCTGCCCGAATATCTTATAGCCTCTAGAATATTCAACACTCCACCGGCAGTAACGTCCCAAGTCAGGCTTGGTTGCTTAAAGCTCGTTCCAACATGAGACTGTGCGGCAAGATTATAAATCTCGTCGGGTTCTTCTTCTTTTATTACATTACTAACACTAAATGCGTCTGTAATGTCTCCTTCGATTATTTTAATTTTGGGCAAGATATGATTAATACGATTTAGCGTCGGTACACTAACCCGTCTTGTCACTCCGACAACTTCATATTCTTTGCTAAGTAAAAGTTCTGCTAGATAGCTTCCGTCTTGTCCAGTTATTCCAAATATTATTGCCTTTTTCATATCTTTAATTTTTGTCCTCTTGTATTAGCGTTTCTGGCGTTAGGAATGGTTGATCTACCGCTTCATCTTCATACGTGTGATATTCAGAAAGTCGTTCTTTCTCTTTTTCTGCTGCCAGCCTCATTTTCTCCATTTCTATTCCGATAGATGTTCTAAACTCTGTGTCAGTAGCTATTTGTTTCACTAGAGACGCGAAGGTTTGCTTAGAATCCTCAATAGCTTTGATTCTTTGCTCTCTTGTGCCTTTTAAGTCCTTTAGCATCGTAGCCTTGCGAGTTTGAAGGTCTTTGTAGTCTTTGCTCAATGTTTCTTGTGAAGCTCTTATTATGGCTACCTGTCGCTCCATACTGACAATTAAGTCTACGTCTCTTTGGTCTGGATCTCTGGACTTTTCGTTTCTTACGATCTGCTCGCTCGCCGCTATCTCTTGTTGATTATCTTGTTGCGCCTTTAGAATCCTGTTCATCAAGATCTCAAGTTTTATTGTGTCGATTATTTGCATTTCCTCGGTGTGAAACACATCGTCTTTGAACTGGCTCCACATCTTTTTAAAGTGGAATTCAAACATTTCAAGCTCTTCTGGAGAAAACTGATTATTTAGTTCTCTATAGTATGGTTTACTTTTTAGCTCGTTCGCTACAGCCGCTTCTTTTTTCTGAGTGGGTGAGAATCCGACCTTCTTGGCAATCCAATCCTTGATAGATTCTGGACTACGATTCAAAGACTGAGCTATAGAGTCTGGAGAAAGAACCTCGCAGTTCTGCTCGATAAATTGCATTTCTTCATTGGAAAATCTGCCCTTCTTCATTTTAGTCATCGCAATCCTCCATATTAAAATAATCACCTATTATATTGTCTATAACTTTTGTGATCTTTTGCTTTCTAGCCTTTGTGATCTTGCCCTTATTTTTAAGTCTTAGATAATCACCCCTAAGAGTAGCAGGAAGTTTTTCATCTATTAGGTCAAGTATTTCTTTTATGTTAGCCTCAGAGGATATACACTCACGCGAAGTACTTTGTGTAGAGTCAATATCTATGGCCTCAAGTATATGTCTTTTAACGTCTTGAATTTTTTGAGCTTCGCCCGTCTCAATTCTGTAGTATACTTTCCGCTTTAAGTTTTTAAGTCTATTGTTTATGTGAACGTACAGAAAGTTCTCTAAGGGCTTTGAACTGTCATATCTGTTTAGCCCCTCAACCGCTATCAAGAAAGCCTCCTGCTCTATGTCACAAGGCTCATACGACGTAAAAACATATCTATGAGATATTCTTTTTGCAATCTTTTGTACAATATCAACGAACTGTTGCTCAGTCACATTCTCCGGTAGTTTCAAGATCCTCTTCCTTTTCTTCTTGGGCTTCAAGTAAAGAAGCTACGGATTTTTCACCACCTTCAATCTCTAGTTCTTGCTCTATTTGTTTTTGCAACGCTGCCGTAGCCTTGGTCTCTAAACGAGACTCTATTTCGTTTTTCATAAATGTCTCCAGTAATTAATTACACCATGTGATAGTCAAATTCTAGGATTTATACACAAATTAAGTTAAAATCAACAATTTTTAAGCATGTATATGTTTTTCCGACTATAGTACTCCAGAGGATGTTTAGACTTAATAATTATGTATAACGCTGTCACGTAAAAAATATTTGTCCTGTTCGTGGCGTATGGACGGCGAAAGCCAGATGCAAAAATTATTATGATGGTCAGGAGTTGGAAGTAGGTATTACCCGTGCCTAACACATTTGGCAGACGAATGGTTTCAGCAATGAAAGATTTTTAGCATGAAGATTGTTAAAGGTCGTGAGTTCTACGGCTCTCACCCAAAACCCAAAGCAAGCGTCTGGTTGGTGGCTCACTGATAAACATCCCATATTCTGTCAAGCGGTACTTGCTTGGTAGGATAAAAGCCGGGGGTACGTAAATAGGAGAACTTATGAAATCACCCTGTACTGGTCATTGTGAATTAAATAGACAACAAATATGTAGCGGTTGTGGCAGAACAAAAAGTGAAATATGTAATTGGAGGACAATGAGTGAAAAAGAAAAAGAAGAAGCCGCCTTTCGTGCCAAGGATCGTTTCCGGGCCGCCTCATTGCAAGTGCGGAACACACGTAGCAAAAATGATAAGTGAAACTAAATTCAAATGTGTTTTATGTGGGGAAATTTATGCAAAATCAGGAAAAAAGATGCATTAAGTGTGGTGAAGTAAAAAGTATTGAAGATTATCCAATTATGGTCAAACATTCTACAGTGCCTCCCAAGCGACGGGCGCATTGCAAAGAGTGTGATAGAAAATTAGCCAAACAAAGAAGAGAGTTGAAAAAAACATATGGAGAAGTTCCAGATGGGTATCGTTGTCCTGTTTGTCTTAGGAGCGAGCAGCAACTACGCGAGGTAACAGAGCAAAAGTCACTATGGGCTTTGGATCATGATCATGCAACAGGTGCGGCTAGGGGCTGGCTGTGTCATCCTTGCAACCGTGCTATAGGCGCTTTAGGAGACGATATAAGCAATTTGGCGCGAGCGATTCTACATTTGAAAAACTCAGAGAGTAAACAGGGTCAGTCTGGTAGGATTAGCTAAGACATTTTAAATAATTTTGGTCAATTTTGTTTAAACCACCCCGCGCCCCGCACCCCACATGGGGGGGTTTGTAAATGAACAGAAAATACCGAAAAACTTTTTTGGAAAAAATTTTGGAATAGCTATATACACCTATTGACAAATGCCGATAAGTATGTATAATGGGAGACATA
>CEPR01032391.1_pt1 | contig 69401 bp, 64 predicted proteins | sample 530431 | NCBI WGS metagenome assembly CEPR01 (sample SAMEA2620078, study PRJEB7988) | marine metagenome | isolation source: saline water (ENVO:00002010), including
AACTTTAAAGATACTGGATCCACTGCTTTTTCATCGATGCTATAAAAAATAGCGGTTTAGGTGCTAAATCGAAATGAATTTTATAAATTTAAGGTCTGTGTTTAACCGAAAAGTTCGTGCAAAAAATCCGCTACTTTTCATATACAAAACCGTTAGGGCACATATGAAAAAACGCACTTCAATAATCATTCTTACTACAATTCTACTGACAAGTTGTGGAAAAAGAATTGAAATGCCTGAATCTGAAAAAATGTGGAATCCTTATAAAGTCGGAGAAGTTTTAATTTTTAAGTCGAGTGAAAATGAATTGGATACTATTAAAGTGGAAGAAATTAATGATAATATTTTTCCAGACGGACCTACACCGTTAAAATATTACAACGAGAGCCTTTGGGTTTTTGTAGAACATACTGACCCAAATTATGACAGACATTTAAAAAGTAATTTTCTCGAAATAAGAACCGGAACACCTGAAAAACCGGCAACAATAAGCTTTGGTCTTTTAGCAAAAAATTCTGTTTTTTATGATAGTTCCAGAACAATTGAAGAATTGGACTCAATGGAATTGACATTTCTTGAAACACCAATCGGAAAATTTTCAGATGTTTTAGAAATATATGACAAAGCAAGACGATATTCTGAAAGAGATAATTTCGTTGAAAAAATTTATTGGAGCAAGTCAAATGGTTATTTGAAATTTGAAAAAAAAGATGGTAAAACGTGGGAATTGATAAAAAAATACGTGCCCTAACACCGTATAAAATTAATTGCTTGGTACAAGCCTACTTACGAAAATCCTCGCGGATTTTCTATTCGGTTTGTATTTGCTAAATTAGTTGCTTAAACAACGCAACTAATCTTATACAAACACGTTGTGGTGCATTTAAACATCACGAAATGGGAAGATTATCAGAAGAAACTTTTTGGAAAAGAAATGAAAATATTTTATGGTGGGTTTCAACTGTAGTTAGTACATCAGCCCTTATATTCTCAATAGTGTTAGGTAGTTGATAAATCCCACCAATGGAATATTGAATTTAATAATCCTATCAAGCCTATTATAAAAGGGAGAGTAAATTTCCAAAAATCAAAGTTGAAAAACCAAAATTTGTTCCTAAATACATTATCAAGAAAAGCAGATTTACCTTCGGGTTGTATAATGTAAAAATGATTTTTATTATCTGACTCTTCTTTTTGAATATGTATATAATTATTTGAAGTTAAATAATCACAGTATCTTTTGACTTTTTGAATCGGTATTTTAGTGGAATTTTGAATTTGAATAACAGACATAGAACGGCCTAAATTACTGACTGTTCTACCAAAACCTGTTTTTTCTTCACCATCTTCCCACTTTTTATAGAGAGATTTCAGTATTTTATGTTTATTGAGGTTGTCGGACATAAAACAAATATAGTAGAATTAATAATAAAAACGACACCACAACACCGTATATAAAACATTGTGACGACAAGACAGAACCAAAAGACACTGCATAAAGCAAACTTAATTTACAAACCGAAAAATAATTAATAATAACCACAACGTTTCATATACAAAAACGTTGTAGTGCATTTGAAAAATGAACTTTCCTGAAATAGGTTGACTAAAAATTAATCCATTAATTATAGTCACTTATGAAAACACAAAATGAACACTGGCGAAAAAAAACATATCAAAAAGTCAATCTGGAGACAAAACTTTTAGTCGTTGACCAAATCCTTACCGGACATATTTCTAACAATCAGGCTTCCAAAAAATATGATATCCCAAGAACAACTATTTCCTATTGGTTAAGAAAATACAGTACCTTAGTGCAACAAAACAATGGTATGAGTAAGAACGATGAAATCAAAAGGTTAAAGGAAAAGATCGAAGAACTAGAGTTCCAGAAAGACTTTCAACAGGACATTATTGCCGATATGGAACTTATTACAGGCGTAGATATGTCAAAAAAGTCATTGCCCAAAACATTAGCAAAAGAGATAGAGCGAAAGAAAAAGGCTATTATAAAAGAAAATGGCTCTATGGATGTTTTGGGATATCTAAACAAGCCTTCTACAAAAGACTCAAAGCACAACAAAAACAAGAAATAGACCAGCAAAAGCTTATAAAAATGGTCAAAGACTACCGAAAAAAAGTAGGATCGAAAACCGGTGGTATTAAACTCTATGCAGAACTAAAACAAGACTTCTTAGACGCTGATATCAAGATCGGTAGAGATAAATTCTATAGATTTCTTAGAATTAATAATCTTCTCGTTCCCAAAACTAAAAATTACATTACAACCACCAACTCAAACCATATGTACAAAAAATATAAGAACCTTGTAAAAGACCACGTCCCTACCCGTCCTGAACAACTCTGGGTAAGTGATATTACCTACATTAAAACTGAAAACGGACATAACTATCTAGCTTTAGTTACAGACGCCTACTCCAAGCAAATTATGGGATATAATCTCGATGACCATATGAGAACATCGCTTTGTAGTAAGGCTCTTGCTATGGCTATTAAAAATAGAAAATACCCTAATCGTAAACTCATCCACCATTCGGATAGAGGCTTCCAGTACTGTAATCCTAAATACACTCAGTTTGCAGAAGATAATAATATCACAATGAGTATGACAGAACAGTATGATCCTTACGAAAATGCGATAGCTGAACGCATTAACAGAACTCTTAAATATGAATATGGCTTAAAACAAACTATTAAAAGCACTGTATTAGCCCAGAAAATGACACAACAAGCTGTTTATATTTATAATAACCTGAGAACACATTTTAGTCTGGATTTAAGAAAACCAGCTGAAGTACATCTTAATCCGAACATCAAATACAAATCCTATCGAAAAAATAATGTAAATTTACACCAACTCCACACCTAAATACTACAGAATAATTATTAAAAAAGAGTCAACCTATATCAGTATAATACACCGTCCTGAATAAAGGCTACATAATTTTAAACATTATTTACAAAAACGACAAAGTGATCAGACGGTATTCAGAACCTTTCAAACTGAAAATTTTAGACTAACTTACCACCGGAAAACTAAACAAGAACCAGTTAGGCAAACTTTACGGAATCAACCGTACCACCATTAATGAATGGATCAGGAAGTGCAACCGAAAGGACCTAATGAACACCAGAGTAAAAGTGGAGACAAAGGAAATAAACTTAGGAAAAACTGATAATCGACAATTCTATAACTGGAGGGAATACGAAGAAACCAAATGGAAATTGAATGAAAAAGTACCTCTATTAATTTTTGCTTCATCTTGGTTAGATAGAGAATATAATTTTCATAGGTTTTGCAGAGTGGTAAATCTGAAAGAGAATGATGAAAGAACACAAGAACTATTGGACTACTCGCCAAACTATATTGTGATAAACTATAAAATATCTGAAATAGAAAAATAACTGTACACAACAATTGCTATAAGTAATTGCTTGTTTTCGTGGATGTTCTATTCGGTTTGTATTTACTAAATTAGATGCTAAAATATACTACAAAATCATACACAAACACGTAAACCGTATTAAAAGATAACCCAAAATAAATGAACAAATTTGGACATGTAATCATAGTTTTTGTGACTATTTTAACGAGTTGCAACACGGACAAATCAAAAACAAAAGTAGAAAACCCAGAATTCACAAAAGCCGAAAAGAAAACGGACTCGCTAACAAAACACAGGAAACCGTTTAATCCTGAATTGCCCACTATCGGACTTTTGATGTATAACGGAGTTTTACAAAGCGAAGTAATTGCAACCTCTGATGTTTTTGCAAAACCAACCGAAAACGGGAAACAACTTTTTAATGTAATTTCAATAGCAGAAACGGAAAATTCAATAACAACGGAAGAAGGAATGCATTTCGTCCCCGATTATACGTTTGAAAATTGCCCGAAACTGACTGCTCTTTTTGTGCCAAGTGCTTATGATATGTATGCTCAAGTTCATAATGAAAAAATTGTGAATTTTATAAAAGAGAAAAATAAGGAGACCAAGTATACCGTGAGCAACTGTGCAGGAGCGCAATTAATAGGGAGATCAGGTATTGCCGACGGGCATAAAATTGTTACTTGGATTGGCGGAGGAGAACAATTACAAAAAGATTACCCAAATTTGAAAGTGCAAAATGACAGTTTGGTAACTTTTGTTGAGGATGGAAAATTTCTTTCCTCAAATGGAAATTTAGCGAGTTATATTTCTGCATTGAATTTATTGGAAAAAATGACCAGTCTCGAACATAGAAAATTTGTAGAAAGCTATCTATATCTCGACCGGCTTCAAAATTGGAAAGAATAAGTACATTGGGCTACGATATATACACAGAACAGCAATCCTAGTACTTGAAAAGTGATGAATATGAAAAAAATGTTTGTGTTTTTATTACTAACCTTTTTATGGTCTTGGGTACTATGGATTGTTGGACTAGGTTATCTATCAAACGGAGTTAATCAAGAGTCAATTGGTGAATTTTTAGTTTTCTTTTTTGTTGGTTTATATGGACCAACTGCTTCTGGAATAATCACAACCTTCATCTTTGAAGGGTTAACTGGCGTATTTAAATTAGTCAAAAAGCTCTTTATATGGAAAGTACCTCTTAAAAATTATCTATATATAGTTTTTCTGCCTCTATTATTTGTAGGGATAGGAATTGCACTTTACAGTCAGTTTATTGGAGAAATTGGAGCTTTTGATAAAATGGCATACCTATCCATACCAACAATAGTGTTCGCGGGGTTGTATGCTGGGCCTTTGGGGGAAGAACTAGGGTGGAGAGGTTTTTTATTGCCTGAATTTCAAAAAAAATATTCAAACTTGAAAAGTGCCATCATAATTGGTGTAATATGGTTTATCTGGCACATTCCATTGTGGTGGGCCCCATTTGGAACATTAGTAAGCGGAGAACCATTATCTTTAATTCCTGTTTTTACCTATTTTATTATATTAAATTGTTTATCCATAATAATCACTTGGTTAGTTGTCAATTCAAAAGGAAGTGTTCTAATTGCAATTTTGTTTCACTTGTCAATTAATGCAGGAATCGCATTGCTGTTTTTTCCTGAATTAAATATGGATTTCAAAAAAGTACATTTATTGTCCAGCATCGGAATGTTACTATTTACCGGGTTTTTAATAGTAAAAAACAAATTAGAAATAAGTTCCAATAACGAGTATAATTAATATAAAGGAAATGGGAAAGAGAGGATCAATGCCAAACTTTAAGACTGTAGACGACTATATCGATAGTCAATCGAACGAAGCACAATTAATTTTACAAGAACTAAGAAGTTTAATTAAAGAAGCTGCTCCAGAAGCCGTTGAGATACCGAATTATAAAATCCCTGCTTTTACACTCATACCAAGAACAAAACCCGAAAAACAAATAATGATGGTAGCTTATGCTAAATACGTAAGTTTCTACCCCTATCAAGATGCCATAAACCATTTTTCAGAAGAGTTAAAAAGTTTTGAACTTGGTAAGGGAACAGTCAAGTTTCCATTTAACAAACCACTGCCGAAAGAGCTCATTAAACGAATGGTGATTTTTAGAAAAGAAGAACTTTTAAGTAAATAGCAATGATTAAATTCTTCAGAAAAATTAGAACAGCTTATCGTTTCGGTTTTTATTTACTAAATTAGTTTTGCACAACCACTTTGCAACACCTAGAGAACCAGTGAACACGTTAGAAATAAATACAGATCCAAAGGTTGAATTGGTTTTCAAGAATTATCCCAATTCAGTTAGAAAACAACTGTTACATCTTCGAGAATTGATTATTGAAACCGCAAAAGAGACTGAAGAAATATCAAAATTAGACGAAACACTAAAGTGGGGAGAACCAAGTTTTCTTACCAAGATTGGCAGTACAATAAGGATAGACTGGAAACAAAAATCTCCCAATCAATATGCAATGTATTTTAAATGTACGAGTAGATTGGTGGAAACGTTTAAAATCCTATTCAAAAATAAGTTTGATTTTGAAGGAAAAAGAGCAATACTGTTTGGGTTAGAGAGTGAAATACCAACTGAAGAGCTCAAATACTGTATTAAAGCGGCATTGACCTACCATAAAGTAAAACATTTGCCCACATTGGGAATATAAACCGCATAAGTTACCTTCCATACAACAACGAGCCAATAACATTCAGGTCGATGCTGTCATCTTCGTTAATGTAATACTCCAGCACCATTTCGCCCCAATAGGTGCCGTCGGTAAAATCGGCTACGATCCAGCGATGGTTTAAAAACTTCACTTTATTAATTTTCATCTTCCCTTCTATTCCATCGTAAGGAACAATAGGGTTTTTACCTTTTCTTCCGTTTAAATCATAAATATATTCCTTTACTCTGTTTTCTACATCGGAAGCTTCAAAACCAACATCTTCAAAATAGGTCATGGCGTTATCATTGCCTTGGAGGGTAAAATAATTTACGTCCATTAATTGCCTAGCTAGAGAGTCGTTGTCCTTTTCGTACATTGCAACCTTCTTTTTCAGCAAAGCAATGTCATTTTCTTGCGATTCATAAATCTGTTTTTCATTCATATATTGAAATATGATAAACAGTAAAGCGAAAAAGAACAGGTACATATATATTTTTTTCCTCATAATCATGCCCGCGTAGGCGGGTATCTTTTTAAGTTATTTTCTATTTTATATCTTAATTTTTAGACCATCATACGCCATAAAAACGTTTTCGGGAAGATTCTTTGATGCTTCTTCATGAAACCCCATTAAATGGCTTATATGGGTTAAATAAGCGCGTTCTGGTTTTATTTTTTTTATAAAATCAAGAGCTTCTTCCAAATTAAAATGTGAATAGTGCTCTTTTTCCCGAAGTGCGTTCACCACGAGAACTTTTGTGCCCTTTACTTTTTCAACTTCTTCTTCAGAAATTGTTTTAACATCGGTTAAATACGTAAATCCATCAATATGAAACCCTAAAACAGGAAGCGTATGGTGCATCGCTTCAATTGGAGTTACTTTCTTTTCACTAATTATAAACCGTGTGTCTTTATCTATTTCAATTTCATCTAAAGTTGGCGCTCCCGGATATTTATTTTCAATTTCAAAAATATAGGCAAAACGTTCATGAAGTGATTTAAAAACCCGTTTGTGAGCATAAAAAGGAATATTGCCCTGCTTAAAATAAAATGGTCGAATATCGTCAATACCAGCGGTATGGTCACTATGTTCGTGGGTCAATAATATTCCGTTAAGGTGTGTTACACCCTCCCTGAGCATTTGGTATCGAAAATCGGGTCCGCAGTCAATTACATAGTTATAATTGTTCCATTGTAAAAGAACAGAAACGCGAAGACGTTTATCCTTGGGATCTTTACTTTTACAAACAGGGTGGTCACTTCCAATTACAGGAACTCCTTGTGAAGTTCCGGTGCCTAAAAATGTTACGGTAAGTTCTGAATTCATTCACACAAAAATAACAGTATTTTTTTTGAATAGCTACGGTATTTCTTACCTTTGTTAGTACCATACATAATAAAGGGTCGCTATGCCAGAAACTATTCTAGGGGATAAAGAATTTGAGAATATTCCTTCCATTCGAAGTAAAGCTTTTCGAATAAACTTAAATGAAAATATTTACGGGACTTTTGCCGAAATAGGTGCCGGACAAGAAACCGTCCGCAACTTTTTTAGAGCAGGTGGTGCATCGGGTACTATTGCAAAAACCATGTCGGCTTACGATAAAGATTTCAGCGATGCCATTTATGGTGAAGAAGAAGATGGACGCTATGTTACAGAATCCCGACTTAAAAAAATGCTTTCGCACGAAATTGACCTTATTGAACAGCGAATAGCTCGAAAAAAACATCCAAACAAACTATTTTTCGCATATGCCAATACGGTCGCAACCATAGATTTTGCTAAAAAATATAAAGGCCACGGATGGGTTGGTATTAAATACCAAGTGGACCCCAACGAAGATTATAGTGAAATTATGTTGCATGTTCGGTTTCATGAAAACGAAGCTTTGTTGCAGCAAATCACGTTGGGAATATTAGGAGTAAACCTAATTTATGGTGCGTATTATAAGTATGATGAGCCTAAAAAACTTTTACGCTATTTGTACGATCATATTGATAAGGACAAGATTGAAATTGATACCATAAATTTTTCAGGCCCTAAGTTTGAAAAAGTAGATAACCGTTTAATGAGTTTACAACTTATTAAAAACGGAATGACCGAAGCTATTATGTTCGGTCCTGACGGAAATAACATTTTACCAGCTAGAATACTTTATAAAAAGAACATTTTAGCGCTTCGTGGAAGTTTTAGACCGGTAACAAAAGTAAACATCGATATGTATGAAAACTCATACGAGATGTTTTTACAGGAACGAAAGGTTGAAAAGGAACGCACCGAAGTTATTTTTGAAATTACACTCTCAAACCTTCGTGCAGAAGGTGAAATTGACGAGGAAGACTTTATGGATCGGGCTAAGTTACTCTGTTCGTTAGGGCATACGGTAATGATATCCAATTTCCAAGAGTATTATAAGTTAGTGGAATATTTTTCCCGATACACAAAAATGCGCTTAGGATTGGCAATGGGAGTTAACAATCTAGTCGACATTTTTGATGAAAAATACTACCGTCATTTAAGTGGTGGTATTCTAGAGGCTTTTGGAAAGTTATTCTTTAAAGATCTTAAAGTATACCTCTATCCTATGCGCAATCCAGAAACTGGTGAATATACTACAAGCGAAAACCTTAAAGTACACCCACGTATGAAAGAATTGTACAAATTCTTTAAGTACAATGGTAAAGTAGTAGACATAAAGGATTACAACCCGAATATTTTAAATATCTTCTCTCGCGAAGTACTGGAAATGATAGAAAATGGCGAAGAAAACTGGGAAGATATGCTACCTCCCGGTGTTTCTGAAATTATCCACGAAAAAGAACTTTTCAGTTATACTGAAAAAACAAAAACAACAAATTAAAAAAGTGTTGAAATTAAAAAAGGGCAGAATTTAACAATTCTGCCCTTTTTCAATGATTATTATTTATTCCAAAATCTGTGCTGCGTGATCCTTGGTTCTTACCTTGGCAATTACCCGTTCTACTTTTCCTTGTTCATCAACTATAAAAGTCATTCTATGAATGCCATCATACTCCCGACCCATAAATTTTTTAGGCCCCCAAACACCAAATGCATTGATTACTTCTTTGTTTTCATCTGCCAATAACGGAAATGGGAAATCGTATTTTTCTTTAAAATTTTTCTGTTTTCGTTCATTATCGGCGCTCACACCTAACAGTTTATAGCCTTTGTTTTTAAGTTCTTCATAATTATCCCGAAGATTACAGGCTTCTTTAGTGCAACCTGGTGTATTTGCTTTAGGATAGAAAAAAACTACGAGTTTGTGGCCTTTGTAATCGGTAAGTGATACTGGGTTTCCTTCTTGATCGTTAACGGTGAAATTTGGGACTTTGTCCCCTTCTTTTAAAGTTTTCATTTGCTATTTTTGTTTTAAAATTACACAAAAATGACGAAACAGGAAAAGGTTGACTTTGTAATCAAGACATTAAAAGAATTGTACCCACAAATTCCAATTCCCCTAGATCATAAAGATCCTTATACATTATTGATTGCTGTTTTGCTTTCCGCTCAAAGTACCGATGTTCGAGTCAATAAAATCACACCCTTGCTATTTGAAGTTGCGGACAACCCATATGATATGGTAAAACTTTCTATAGATGAAATCCGTGAGATAATAAAGCCAGTAGGTTTATCCCCTATGAAATCCAAAGGAATCCATGGTCTTTCTGAAATTTTAATCGATAAATACAATGGGGAAGTCCCTGCAGATTTTGAAGCGCTGGAATCGCTTCCTGCCGTTGGCCATAAAACAGCTAGTGTTGTCATGTCACAAGCATTTAATGTTCCTGCATTTCCTGTTGACACACATATTCATAGGTTACTATACCGTTGGGGGTTTACTACGGGAAAAAATGTAACCCAAACTGAAAAAGACGCAAAACGTTTATTTCCTAGAGATCTTTGGAATGAACTTCATTTACAGATAATATGGTATGGCAGGCATTATTCTCCCGCTCGTGGTTGGGATCTCGAAAAGGATATCATTACAAAAACAATAGGCAGAAAAACAGTATTGAACGAATATTACAAAAAGAAAAAGAAGAAATAAAAAACCCTGGAATTTCATCCAGGGCTCTTAACAAAGTTTAGTTTAGAAGTGCTTCAAACTTCAATTTATTATAATCTATAACACTTAAAGCCTTCGAATAATCCAGAAGAAACTTTACAGTTTCATCCTTAGGAGCCAATTTATCCACCCGCTCCTGGTGTGAGGTTTTAGAGTACATTTTTTGCATAGAGAGTTATTTTGAGGTTAATGTTATTTATTAACGCCCAAAAGAACAGTTTATTGTATCAATTTGTCAATACAATATTATGCTTGTCTATTACCTTCCGTAAATTTATCAATGCATATCGCATTCTACCCAATGCGGTGTTTATACTTACATCGGTTTGTAAACTAATTTCTTTAAAGCTCATTTCTTTATAAATGCGCATAATTAGTACTTCTTTCTGGTCTTCGGGCAACTCCTCAATCAATCTTCGAACATCATTTTCCACCTGACCTTTTATAATTTGCTTTTCAGCATTTAATGATCCATCAGAAAGAACAGAAAATATATTGAAATCATCTTTATTTTCAAATTTAGGCATGCGATTATTTTTTCTGAAATGATCAATAACCAAGTTATGAGCAATACGCATCACCCAAGGGAGAAATTTACCTTCTTCATTATACTTGCCTCTTTTTAAAGAGCGTATAACTTTTATAAAAGTATCCTGAAAAATATCTTCAGTGATATCCCTATTATATACTTTAGAATAGATAAAACTGTAAATTCGTTGCTTGTGGCGGGTAATTAAATGAGAGAGTGCAGATTCATCACCGTTTATGTAAGCACTAACCAATACTGCATCCGTATGGGTGTTTTGTTTCATATCAATACTTTTTAAGTTAACAACTATCCGTGTTTTGGTTGTTTAGCCGTTATGTTTTTAGTGTAAAAAGTAATAATATGCTATAGGCAATAAATTTTATTAATATCGTTATGTGCCGTAAATATAACAACAAAGAAACGTGAAATGCAAATAAAACTTAAAAATTTCCTAAAAAAATTATAATATTGGCATACGTGCAATCCCCGTTTCTATGTAGTATCTTTGCAAAATCTTACCTGAAAAAGAGACTGATATTTTGAATATTGACACGCTAGACACTAAAAAAAACATACTTATAAAAGGGGCGAAACTTCATAATTTAAAAAATATTGATGTTGCCATCCCCAGAAATAAACTCGTTGTAATTACTGGGCTTTCCGGTAGTGGAAAATCCAGCCTTGCATTTGATACGCTTTACGCAGAAGGCCAACGCAGGTATGTGGAAAGTTTATCATCTTATGCCCGCCAATTTTTAGGCCGATTAGACAAACCGAAGGTAGATTCCATTAAAGGAATTGCCCCGGCTATTGCCATTGAACAAAAAGTGAATTCTACCAATCCACGTTCTACTGTTGGTACGTCAACTGAAATCTATGATTACCTAAAGCTTTTATATACCCGTATTGGCCATACCTTTTCCCCTATTTCTGGCAATGAAGTTAAAAAAGACACCGTAACAGATGTCATTAACTACATTAAATCTTTTTCCGAAGGTGAAAAAATGCTCCTCCTCGCTCCTATTCATTTAGAAGAAGGACGGACAATGAAAAATAAAATACAGGCTTTAGCACAACAAGGATATGCACGGGTTAAAAACAAGGAAAAAGTAATTCGTATTGATGAACTAAAAGAAAGTAGTTTTTCGAAAGATATACAATTGGTTGTTGATAGGATCATCACAAAAGACGACGAAGATTTTTATAACCGTCTTGCCGATGCTATTGAAATGGCTTTTTATGAAGGAAAAGGTGAATTATTTATTGAAAAGCTAAGTGATAATTCAACTAGAGAGTTTAACAATCGTTTTGAAGCCGATGGCATGACGTTTTTAGAACCGAATGTGCATTTGTTCAGTTTTAACAATCCATACGGTGCTTGCCCTAATTGTGAAGGCTACGGTGATGTAATTGGCATTGATGAAGACTTGGTTATTCCAAATACAGCCTTGTCAATATATGAAAATGCAATTTTCCCTTGGCGCGGTGATAGCATGAGCTGGTACCGTGATCAACTGGTCAATAATGCTTATAAGTTTGATTTCCCCATTCACAAACCTTGGTTTGAACTCTCAGAAGAACAAAAACAATTGGTGTGGGATGGAAATAAATATTTTGAAGGTTTAAACGATTTCTTCTCTTTTCTAGAATCGAAAAGCTATAAAATACAGAACCGGGTCATGCTTTCTCGCTACCGTGGTAAAACTAAATGTAATGTTTGCGGTGGAAAACGACTACGTCCAGAAGCAGGTTATGTAAAGGTAGGCGGAAAAGCCATTCAAGAATTAGTAGAATTGCCACTTGAAAAAGTAGCCACCTTTTTTAAAGAATTAAAACTTAATGAATACGACACGAATGTGTCCAAAAGGCTGTTGCTTGAAATAAACAACCGCCTTCAATTTTTAATGGATGTCGGGCTGAGCTATCTAACCCTAAACCGAAAAAGCAATACGCTTTCAGGAGGGGAATCGCAACGAATTAATTTAGCCACTTCGTTGGGTAGTAGCTTGGTCGGCTCCATGTATATTCTCGACGAGCCTAGTATTGGTCTACATCCAAAAGATACCGAACGGTTGATACAAGTTTTAAAATCTTTAAGGGATTTAGGTAATACCGTTATTGTGGTGGAACATGATGAAGATATCATGAAAGCTGCCGACGAAATTATTGACATAGGCCCCGAAGCTGGAACTTTTGGTGGCGAAGTGGTTTCAACCGGGACATTTCAAGATATTTTAAAAAGTGATTCCTTAACGGCGCAGTATTTAAATGGTACTATGGAAATTGAAATGCCTGAAAAGAGACGTTCTTGGAAAGAAAGTATTCAGGTGATTGGTGCCCGGCAAAATAATTTAAAAAATATTTCAGCTGAATTCCCTCTTGGGATATTTACGGCTGTTACTGGTGTTTCAGGAAGCGGTAAAAGTACCTTGATAAAGAAAATTTTATATCCTGCCATGCTTCGGAAAATTGGTGGTTACGGTGAAAAACCTGGTCAATTTTCAGAGTTAAAAGGAAGTTTCAGTAACATAAAAAACATTGAATTTGTCGATCAAAACCCGATTGGTCGTTCCAGCCGAAGTAATCCGGTAACATATATTAAGGCGTATGACGACATTAGGAATTTATTCGCTTCGCAGAAACTTTCAAAAATACGTAACTATAAAGCCAAACATTTCAGTTTTAATGTAGATGGCGGTCGCTGTGAAACCTGTAAAGGTGATGGCGAAGTTACCATAGAAATGCAGTTTATGGCCGATGTGCATTTGGAATGTGAAACCTGTAATGGAAAACGTTTCAAGAAAGAAATTCTGGAAGTTACATTTAACGACAAAAATATTGATGACGTTTTAACCATGACGGTTGATGATGCCATTTCATTCTTTAAAAAACACGAAGAGAAAAAAATCACCAAAAAATTAAAACCGCTACAAGATGTAGGTTTAGGTTATGTACAGCTAGGGCAAAGCTCGTCTACCCTTTCTGGTGGTGAGGCACAACGTATAAAACTAGCTTCATTTTTAATTAAAGGAACGACAAAAGACAAAGCCCTCTTTATTTTTGATGAACCTACTACGGGACTTCATTTTCATGACATTAAAAAATTATTGGCTTCCTTTTACGCTCTTTTAGAAAAAGGACATACCGTTATTGTAGTAGAGCATAATATGGAATTGGTAAAATGCGCTGATCATATTATCGACCTCGGTCTAGAGGGTGGTGAAAAAGGGGGTGAAATAATAACAGAAGGCACTCCTGAAGAAGTGGCTAAAAGCAAAAAGTCGTTTACAGCTACCTATTTAAAAGAAAAGATTTAAGGTTTTTTAAAAACTATTTTGGCACAAAGATTGAAAGCAATGAAATAAGAAACAGTTAGTTTTTTAATCGATTTGTTTTTAGTTAAAACCTGGCTTCTTATCATAAAAAGAAGCCGGGTTTTTTATTTAAAAATTTTACTTCGCTAAAAATAAGTTTAAAAAAATCAGACTCACCAATTTAATAATTACTGATAATCAGGTATTTATGAACTTTGGCACGATGATTGTTTCATAATAAGCGTACCGAGCTGACCAAAAAATAAAAGCAAGTACAACCTAAAATCTCTATTATGAAAAAAGTAACCTTATTCTTATTCAGTATTTTTCTAGTAAGTTTTGCTGCAACAGCAAAAAGTAGCGCACCTGAAGAAATTTCAAATTATAGCTACGACGGAAAATCGTATGTGTTTATTGAAGGAGACGTTGAGTTTTCAGTATTTCCAGATGGTCAGTTTGATTTTGTTTACTTAGGCCCAAACCGAAGTAACGTTAATGTAAACGTAAATACACGTAACGTAAATATATCATTTAATAGTGGGTATAATTATGATGCCTACGTTCAGTATGATGATTATGGAGCTGTAATTCAGGTAGAAGAAATCCCTATTTATTATGATGAATACGGACGCGTTGTTGAAGTGGGTAATACCATAATACGCTATAACGACAGACGGATTGTTCGCGTAGGAGGATTACATGTTATATATAACCATTATGGTCATTTTTCACACGTTACTGGATATATAAACTTATGGACCCCAAGATATGTATACCGTCCATGGCACGTATATTATGCTAGACCATATTATTCTAGCTGTGTAGTTTATGACTACCCTTATAGAAGATATTACAACCCGCACCGTTATAGTTGGGTAAAGCATAGAAGGTATTATAACAATAGACACCGTGTAGCCTATAATAATGGTAGAAGAAACTTTTACCGTCCAGGAAGTCGCACACATTATAAAAACGGCCGTGTTGCAAAACGTAGGGATTACAACCCAAACAGGCGTAATACCTATGCAACTAATAACCCGCGTAGAAGCAATGTAACAAATAACAATAGTCGTTCATCTGTATCAAAAAGAGCAAATACTCGTACAAATAGTACAGCGGCAAGAACTTCTACTAGAAGAAATGATGCTAACGTTATCTCTAGAAGTAACTCAAAACGATCAGATGCTGTTAAAAGTAAGACCACTAGGGATGTTAGAAAAAGTTCGTCTAAGCGAAATGTAATCGCTAAACGAAGCACAAATCCCAGGTCATCAATAAAAAGAAGTAATAGTCGTAATACTCGGAGTATTTCTAAAAGTACGAATAACCCACGAAAAGTTAGAAGTACTAGCACTCGAAGCACCAAACGTGTAAGCAGCCCAACTAAAAGAAAAGCTGTTTCACAGAATAAAAGAACCAATACGAGAAGTAAAACGTACCGTTCTGGTTCATCAAAAAGGACTACTGCAAAACGTAGTTCAGTATCAAGATCTAAAAGCAGTGGAAACAGTAGAAGCAGCCGATCGTCTTCTAAAAATAGTAGACAAAGAGGCCGCGGAAAATAAAAGTTTTTGGTTGGTTAGTTAGAAACCCTCGTAAAGCGAAAGCTAAGCGGGGGTTTCGCTTTTATCATCCGGCAACCTTTTTTATAGTTTCAGCCATATGTTTCGTTAAGTTCTTTCGACTGTATTTTGAAATATTTTTAGATGAAACCTTTAGTTCTCCTTTTTTATATTCTGAATACAGCTTTAAGATATTAGATTTCAATTTTCCCTTTTCTGAATAGGCAAAAAACTGACCGCTTTCCGTTTCCCTTATTAACTGTTCAATATCACTACCTTTTGGTCCCAAAGCAACGATAGGGCGTTCGGCGGCAAAATATTCAAACAGCTTACCTGGAATGATAGCTTTTGTTTCTGGTCGGTCAATTTCCAATAATAGAAGAACTTGAGCCTCGTGCTGCATCTGCAAAGCTTCTGAGTGCGAAACATACCCTAATAGTTTCAGATTATCTTCCAAACCGTTTTGTTTAATACTATCAACCACACTTTCACTAATTGTTCCTGCGAGTGTTAATTGAAAATCGTTGGCAAATTCTTTATTTTCTGAAACCAATTCTGAAAATACGTTCCACAACACAGTAGGATTGCGTTCGCTTAATAAAGAACCTATGTGAGCTATAGAAAACTTAGTATCAAGATTAGGTGTTATTTTCTCTCTAATTTCATAGCCGTTGGTAATGACTTCAATCGATTTTTGAGTGATTTCCTTAAATTCTTTTTTAGTAGTTGGACTGGTTACGGTAATTAAATCAGCGCTCTTTAAAACTTCAGCTTCTAATTGTTTATGTTTTTTTTCTGAAGCTTTTGAAAGCCGTAACGATTTATGGTAATGGATTGTGGTCCACGGATCCCTAAAATCAGCTATCCAAGGAATATTTGTTTCTTTTTGTAACTGAAGTCCAATTAAATGAAGGCTGTGTGGTGGCCCAGTAGTAATTATAGTATCAATTAAATTTTCTGAAATATATTTTTTCAGAAAACTTACGGATGGTTTCACCCACCCTATGCGGGCATCGGGGATAAAAAAGTTTCCACGAATCCACAGCAATAATTTTTCAACGAAAGATGGTTTCTTTTCAGAAATAATCCCGCTGCTTATTTGCGATGTTTTCTTTTTAGAAAGTAGTTTGGCAAACTTATAGGGTTCGTTTACGGGATGTTTCAGAATTTCTACATCATTGGGCACATCGGTTTCAAAACTTGGATCAATTAAAGGGTAATGAGGGTTTTCCGGAACATAGACAACTGGGTCAATTCCAAACTCTTTAAAATATTTCACGAAATTAAGCCAACGTTGAACACCCGGTCCACCTGCCGGTGGCCAATAATAGGTTATAATTAAGGCCTTTTTCATATCTAAGCCTTTTCTTTTTTATTTTTGTTGTATTTAAAAGCGAGATAGCCCCCACCTAACAATAAGATTACAAATACAATACTACTAAATAAGCTTAGCGTGCTCCCAAATTCTACAACATCCGGCTGGAATTTAAACTCGATTTTATGAATGCCTTCTGGAATGGTCATCGCTCGTAGTGCATAGTTAGCTCTGTAATAATCAGTTCGTCTTCCGTCAATATATGCTTTCCAACCGTGTGGATAATATACTTCAGAAAAAACAGCCAATTGTGGTGATTTTGTAGCTGTTTCATATACAATATGTTGTGGTTCGTGCTTTACCAAATCAATAGTTGCTGTGCTATCACGACTTATCTTTTCAACAGGTAATTCTTCTTTAAATTTTGAATGAATTATAGCTGTTTTCTTGGTATCCAAACTGTCTAACAATAGTAATTCATCGTTTGCATTATCTGCCAAGATTACGTTTTCAACAAACCATGCATTTCCATTGGTGTAGGGATTACGCTGTGCGATCGCTCCCCCATTTTCACCTTGGGTAATAATGTATTTAACGTTGAGCATATTAAGCATCCCAATATTACCTCTGCTAATGTAAAACTCATTAAGGTCTTGCATTCTGCCCGGTTTGGCAGCATGATAACCCCCTAATGCATTGTGATAGTAACTAGCCCGACCACTGTTAAAAGCATTAGTTGTAGCATCATACACCCGATAAAAACCATCATCTTTTTCTATTTGTAAATCAGCACCATTTTTCTGAAACGGTTGTTCCATAACACGAGCCTGTACAAAATCGTCATTGTTTACGTATCGCCTATCCACTCCTACAAGATCAATCACTATTAAAACAGCGAGTACTGAAATTACTGCTATTTCTTTCAGCTTACCTTTCAAAAAGAACCATAATGTTCCGCCAGACAGCAACACAAAAATTAATGAACGGATGGCATCTGAAGTCAACATCGCTGCACGATCTTCTCTTACCGCATCGAGAACTGGCAGACTCAAGCTTTCACGAATATTTGCATCATAAAATGAGTTGGAAAAATCCAAAAGCGTCGATTTAAATAAAATAAATACTAATGCTACGCCACCTGTGATTCCTGCACTGTATAATAAAGCTTTCTTTTTTTCTTCTTCGCGTTCAAAGCCGCTGAAAAACTGGTGTAATCCCACAACTGCTAAAATTGGCAAAATCAGTTCGATAATCACTTGAATAGATGATACCGCCCTAAACTTACTATACAACGGAACATATTCTATAAACAACTCTGTTAAAAAGCTAAAGTTTTTACCCCAGGAAAGAAATAGACTCAATATAAATGCAGCCGTTACCCACCATTTTAAGCGACCTTTCACTAGAAACAATGCGAGAATAGCCAAAAAGATAACCACAGCCCCAATATAAGCTGGTGCTGCTACAATGGGCTGATCACCCCAATAAGTAGGTAATTGATTTAAAATCTGGCTAGCTTCCTGTGGCGAGGCTCCCATTTTTAATAAAGCTTCTTTGGTTGCGCCATCTTGAGGTAAAGGATCACCAGAGCCACCTCCCATAAAATTTGGGATAAACAAGTTTAATGTTTCCAGTTTTCCGTAGCTGTATTCGGTAATGTAATCAAAATCAAGACCTTCTACATTATCTTTTGGCGAACCATCAGGGTTAATGGTTAATTCACTATTTCCGCGGGTGGAAGTATCGGCATATTCTTTTGTAGCCATTATATTGGTAGCATTAAGGCCAACTGCAATCAAAACAGCAACAATCATAACACCCAAAGCCTTAAAATAATGAGGAAGCATTTTTTTCTTATAGGCATCGACCAAATAGGCAATTCCAATACAAATAACCAATAATAGCAAGTAATACGTCATTTGGTAGTGATTAGCAACCAGTTCGAGCCCCATGGCAACAGTAGTTAATAAAAAACCATAAAGAAATTTACCTCGAAAGGTCAATAGAATTCCACTCAATACCAACGGCATATATGCAATAGCATGAGCCTTAGCATTATGGCCTACACCGAGAATTATAATAAGATAGGTTGAAAAGCCAAAGGCCAGCGCTCCTAGAAAAGCAAGTTTATAGTCAACTTTTAATACTAATAATAATATGTAAAGTCCTATGAAATATAGAAATAGATAATCTGCTGGGCGTGGTAAAAACCGAATAGCAAGATCTAAATTCTTAATATAATTATGCGGATATTTTGCTCCCAGTTGATAGGTAGGCATACCGCCAAAAGCAGCATCGGTCCAGTAAGTTTCTTTTCCAGTTTCAGCACGATAATCCTTTAATTGTTTGGCCATTCCTTGATATTGGGCAATATCACTTTGGAAAATAGTCTTTCCTTGCAAAACCGGGCTAAAATACGCCAGCGAAGCAACAATAAAAAGGATTAAAACAATAAGATGCGGTAGAAATCTTTTAAGCGAATGCTTCATAGCAACTGTCAATTTTTTTGAAGTTTGAAAATTAACAAAAATATGCTACAATTGCCTACACATGTTCGGATATAAATTTTCTTTTCTAAAGAAACAAGTAAGGAGAAATTAGTCTATTTCTTCATAATCCACATAATCACCAACAGTAGTTTTTTGCGATTTTTTTCTATGTGGTACTTTATCGATAGTTACTTTTCCTTCTTTTTCTTTTTTTGAATTTGGGCTCCCTTGAGTTCCATTAAAAGCCTGTTCAAAACGTTGCCCAGCTTTTTTGGCTATATACCTCATTAAGTACGGTGTAGCCCAACGGATTAGGAATTTCAACCCGAAATATACCAGAAGGATAATTAATATCGTTTTTAAAAACGTAATCATAGAGTTCAAAAATACATAAAGCCCCGTAAAAAGACGAAAGCAATTTATTAAATAAATGATAAATTCTTATATCTTTGAATCAAACCCAAAACAACGATGAGCAACCGAATTGTTTACTTATTTCTAATTGTTTTTGCAACAACCACAACTCTTTCGGCACAATATACCGAGATGCTCAACGCAAACAGACCAGGAAGCTCACAAGGCGCATTTTCTGTAGGAACCAATGTACTTCAATTTGAATCCGGGCTCAGTTTCGGCAAAGAAGAGCATCGATTGCTATTTACCGATGCTAATATTTTTGCAGTAGATTATGCAGTTCGGTATGGGGTTTTAAAAGAAGAGCTTGAAGTGAGCTTAATGGGTAGTTTTCAATCCAATAATGTTACAGATACACGTGGAGCAAACGATTTTGAGCGTAAGTTCTCTAATTTTAAAAGCAACACCCTAGGAGCAAAATACTTATTATATGATCCGTACCGAAACCGTGAAGCTAAAGGGCCAAATCTGTATAGCTGGAAAGCAAATAACCGTATTCAGTGGTCCGATTTAATTCCAGCAATTTCAGTGTATGCTGGCGCAAATTTCGACATAACAGAAGACAATCCATTTACCCCCGAAGAAGAAAAATCAATTAGTCCAAAATTTGTACTCTCTACTCAAAATAACTTTATTGGAGGTTTTGTGTTTGTAACCAACATCATTGTAAACCGAGTTACTACGGACAACCCCGAGTATGGATATATTCTCACCCTAACACACGCCACTAACCGATATTTTTCTATCTTTTTGGAAAATCAAGGGATAAAAAGCGATTTTTATGCAGATCAATTGTTGCGGGGTGGTGTAGCTGTTCTTATAAATGAAAACTTACAAGTTGACCTTTCTGGTACCTTAAACTTTAAAGACACCCCTTCCCTTTGGAATGCCAGAGCTGGTATTGCCTATCGTTTTGATATGCATAATAGTGAAGAGTTCATAGAAGAAAAAGGGAAAAGCGGCCGCGATAAAAGAAGGAAATACAAGGAACAAACGAAAGAAAAAAACAAACGAAACAAACGAAAAGATCTCTTAGAAGATGACGGAGACGGTAGCCAATTGTAACGAAGCGCATGATTGAAGTTAAAAAAGTAACCAACAAAAAAGAACTAAAACAATTTGTAACCTTTCCGTTCAAATTGTACAAAGACTGTAAATATTGGGTTCCACCGCTTATAAAAGACGAGATGGAAACCCTTGATAAAGCAAAGAACCCTGTTTTTAAAAATGCCGATGCATGGTATTTTTTAGCTTATAAGGATGGGAAAATCGCCGGGAGGATAGCAGTAATCATAAATAATCTTGAAGTTGACGAACAAGGCAAGAAGAAAGTCCGATTTGGTTGGTTTGATGTTATAGATGATGTTGAAATAACCAAAGCACTGCTTGAAAAAGTATATGAAATTGGCGCTAAGCATAATTTAGAATATACCGAAGGACCCGTTGGTTTTTCCAATATGGAAAAAGCTGGAATCCTTACCATGGGGTTTGAAGAGTTAAATACCATGATAACTTGGTACCACTACCCTTACTATGCTAAACACTTTGAAGAACTGGGCTTTGAAAAACAAGCCACTTGGGTAGAATATAAATTAAGTATTCCAGAATCCATCAAGGAAAAAGTAGCCAAGTTTTCAAAAATTGTAAAACAGCGGTATAACCTTTCTGTTATTCGGTTTAAGAACAAAAAAGAAATACTACCGTATGTTGACAAAATGTTCGATTTGCTCAATAAAACCTATAACAATCTACAAACGTTTGTTCCTATTCAGCAATATCAAATAGATTATTACAAAGAAAAATACTTCAGTTTTGTCCACCCTGACTACATTACGTGCATAAAAGACGAAACTGGCAAACTGATTGCTTTTTCCATAGTTATGCCCTCTTTTAGCAAAGCACTAAAAAAAGCGAACGGCCGCCTCTTTCCTACTGGCTGGTACCATATTTTACAGGCACAGAGAAAGAATGATATTGCTGCTTTTTATTTAATAGGAATTGACCCTGAACTTCAAGGAAAAGGAGTCACAGCTATTATTTTTGAAGAAATGCAACATTTATTTAATTCAAAAGGGATTGAGCAAGTAGAAACCAACCCTGAACTAAAGGAAAACACCGCCGTACAATTACTTTGGAAAGATTACGATCCTGTTCAACATAAGGAACGAAGTACGTTTAGAAAAGACATCTAGTTTTATAGCGATCGCTAAAGAAAAAACCACTTCATAATATCTGAAGTGGTTTTGAAAATTTTAAAGTATAGTCTTTTTGTTTGATAAGATTCCTGTCTTCACAGAAATTCCATTATTCACCCATTGCCTGTGCAACAGCAGCAGAAAGACGTTTGTAAGTCCCATCTTCCAAACGGTCACGTATAGCTGAAAAAGCTTCTAATGTTTCGTTGATATCATCCATTGTGTGGGATGCAGTTGGGATCATTCTAAGTAAAATTAACCCTTTAGGTATCACAGGGTAAACAACTATGGAACAGAATATTCCGTGGTTTTCACGAAGATCTTTTACTAAAGCCATTGCTTCGGGAATACTTCCTTTTAAATATACTGGTGTTACACAACTTTGAGTGGTACCAATATCAAACCCACGCTTTTTAAGTCCGCCTTGTAATGCATTTACGTTTTCCCAAAGTTTCTCTTTAAGCTCTGGCATAGTACGCAACATATCCAAACGTTTTATAGCACCTTCCACTAACTGCATTTGCAGGGACTTGGCAAACATTTGAGAACGTAAGTTGTATTTTAAATAGTTGATTATTTCTTCGTCAGCAGCGATAAAAGCACCAGTGCTTGCCATTGATTTTGCAAACGTTGCAAAATACACATCAATATCATCTTGAACCCCTTGCTCCTCTCCTGCTCCGGCACCAGTTTTTCCTAATGTACCAAATCCGTGTGCATCGTCAACAAATAAACGGAACGTATATTTCTTTTTAAGGGCTGCAATTTCTTTTAGTCTTCCCTGCTCTCCACGCATTCCGAAAACTCCTTCAGAAATAAGAAGAATTCCTCCTCCAGTCTTTTCAGCAACCTTTTCAGCACGTTTTAAGTTTTTCTCGATACTTTCCATATCGTTGTGCTTATAGGTAAAACGCTGTCCTAAATGCAGACGAACCCCATCGATAATGCAGGCATGTGCATCTACATCGTAAACAATAACGTCATCTTTTGAAACCAAAGCATCAATGGTAGAAACCATTCCTTGATAACCGAAATTTAATAAGTAAGCTGCTTCTTTATTAACAAATGCAGCTAATTCTTTTTGTAGTTGTTCGTGAAGATCGGTATGGCCACTCATCATTCGAGCTCCCATTGGATATGCCGAACCGTATTTTGCACCTGCTTCGGCATCTACTTTACGTACTTCAGGGTGGTTGGCAAGCCCTAAATAATCATTAACGCTCCAGGTAATTACTTCTTTACCGTTAAAGCGCATTCTATTGCTTATGGGACCTTCAAGCTTAGGGAATACAAAATAACCTTCTGCTTGCTCTGCCCATTTCCCTAACGGGCCTTTGTCCTTATAAATCTTATCAAATAAATCTTTCATCAAGTTCCTTTATTTCAATACAAGGTGCAAAAATAGGTAAATTACTGAGTATGGCAATATTCTTTTTCTGAAGATATTGACAAGTAATGAATATCACAATCAAAAATTTAAAAAGCAAAGAAATACGGGTTGTATTCTTTAAATATTATTTCACCACCTGAACAGAAGCAGTTTGTTCTACTTCGGTATCCATAAAGCCTTGTTGTTCCATCCACTCATCACTGTATATCTTGCTCATATATCGAGATCCGTGGTCTGGGAAAATAACTACTATGTTGCTATTTTCGTCAAATTCGTTTTCTTCCTCAAGTTGCTTTAAGCCTTGCATTGCTGCACCACTGGTGTATCCTGCAAAAATTCCTTCGGTTTTAGCCAATTCGCGTGCTGTATGAGCGCTTTCGTCGTCAGTTACCTTTACAAACTTGTCAATGGAGTCGAAATCTGTAGCTTCTGGAATCAGGTTTTTTCCTAATCCTTCAATTCGGTACGGATAAATTTCGTTTTTATCAAATTCACGAGTTTCGTGGTATTTCTTCAAAACAGATCCAAAAGCATCAATACCGATTACTTTGATATCTGGGTTTTGTTCTTTCAAGAAACGGGCTGCACCAGAAATGGTACCTCCTGTACCACTACAAGCTACAAGATGAGTTATCTGTCCTTTTGTTTGATTCCAAATTTCTGGACCGGTAGTTTTGTAATGTGCTTCAATATTCAAGTTATTAAAGTACTGATTAATATAAACCGAGCCTTCTGTCTCTTCATGCAATCTTTTAGCAACTTCGTAATACGAACGCGGATCGTCTGCTGGCACGTGCGCTGGACATACATAGACCTGTGCTCCCATAGTACGCAACATATCGATTTTATCTTTTGAAGATTTTGAGCTTACTGCCAATATACACTTATATCCTTTTAATATACTCACCATCGCAATACTGAAGCCTGTGTTTCCACTAGTGGTTTCAACGATTGTGCTTCCAGGTTTAAGAATACCTTTTTTTTCAGCTTGTTCAACAATGTAAAGGGCAATACGATCTTTTGAAGAGTGACCGGGGTTAAATGCTTCTACTTTAGCAAAATAGTTGCCTTTCATGTTCGCAGTAATGTTGTTGAGTTTTATTAATGGAGTGTTTCCTATTAATTGCAACACATTATCATGCGCCTGAATTTCTTCTTTCATAAAGGGAGTTTTCGTTAGCAAAAATCAGGTATAATACCTTCATTTAAAAAACAGGGCAAAGTTACATTATTTTTTTTAATTACTCTTTAATGTTCTCTAAGTCGAGTATAAAAGCATAATCCATCGCTACTTCTTTTAAGGCTTCAAACCTACCAGAAGCACCACCGTGCCCAGCATCCATATTTGTTTGTAGCAATAGTTTATTGTTGTCTGTCTTCATATCACGAAGTTTTGCCACCCATTTAGCCGGCTCCCAATACTGTACTTGAGAGTCGTGCAACCCAGTTGTGACCAATAAATTAGGATATTTCTGTTTTGAAACGTTATCGTATGGCGAATAGGATTTTATATAATTGTAATATTCCTTGTTATTTGGATTTCCCCATTCGTCATATTCTCCCGTTGTTAACGGAATGCTGTCATCCAACATCGTAGTCACTACATCTACAAACGGTACTGAAGCAATTACCCCATTATAAAGCTCTGGGTTCATATTAACTATTGCTCCCATTAACAAACCACCAGCTGATCCACCTGAAGCATATAAATGGTCTGCGGAAGTATATCCTTCTTCAATTACATATTTTGAAGCGTCTATAAAATCGGTGAAGGTGTTTTTCTTTTTTAAGAGTTTTCCATCTTCATACCATTGTCTACCTAGGTATTCCCCTCCGCGAACGTGCGCAATGGCGAAAATAAACCCACGGTCCAACAAACTCAATCTAACAGTTGAAAAATACGGGTCTATTGTTGAACCATATGAACCATATGCGTATAAAAGAAACGGATTAGAACCATCTTTCTTTATTCCTTTTCTATATACCATAGAGATTGGAATTTTTGTACCATCTTCCGCTGTGGCCCAAACACGCTTGGACTCGTAATTGTCTTTATTGAATTTTCCACCTAGAACTTCAACTTCTTTCATCACCGTTTTTTCTCGGGTTTTCATATTGAAATCTATAACCGAAGCTGGTGTTATAAGCGAATTATATCCATAACGTAGCGTATCGGTATCAAACTCGCGGTTTTGTATGGTGTACGCTGTATAAGTTTCGTTGTCAAATGGTAAATAATAATCATCAGTTTCATCCCATCGCATAATCCTGATTTTGTTCAATCCATTATTACGTTCACTTACCACCAAGTAATCTTTAAAAATATCAATATCTTCCAACAATACAGTTTCCCTATGCTCAATAACATCTTTCCAATTCTCTTTAAGTGTATTGGTTTCAGGTGTTTTCATCAACTTAAAGTTGGTAGCATTGTCTTTGTTGGTTAATACGTAAAAATCGGTTCCGAAGTGAGAAATGTTATATTCCAAACCTCTTTCTCTAGGTTGAAACATCTTAAATTCCCCTGTAGGGTTATCGGCCTCTAAAATTTGATACTCTGAAGTTAAGGTACTATTACTCCCAATTACCAAATATTTATCAGACTTTGTTTTATAAATATAAGTAATAAAAGTATCGTCCTCCTCGGTGTAGACTAATTCATCGTTGGTGGCTTCAGTTCCTCTTGTATGCCTATAAATTTCATTCGAGCGTAGGGTTTGCGGATCCTTTCTGGTATAAAATAGCGTTTCGTTATCATTAGCCCAAGTAGAGCCACCCGTTGTATTTTCTATTGTTTCAGAAGAAATCTCTCCTGTTTCTAAATTCTTTATATGAAGTTTATATTGTCTTCTGCTTACCGTATCCACCCCAAAAGCGACCCATTTGTTATCCGGACTCACATTTATTCCTCTTAAATTATAATAAGGGTGGTCCTTGGCCATATCATTTACATTGAACAAAATTTCTTCTTCTGCACTCAATGAGCCTTTTTTGCGGGAATATATGGGATAGTCGTTGCCTGTTTCAAAACGCGTGATGTAATAATAGCCGTTATAAAAATAAGGAACAGACTCGTCATCTTCTTTAATTCGGCTTTTCATTTCCTCAAAAAGATCCTTTTGAAAATTTTTGGTATGCTTCGTCATTTTCTCATAGTAATCATTTTCCCGCTCCAGGTAATCGATCACTTCTTCATTTTCACGGTCGTTAAGCCAATAATAATTATCAACACGCGTATCGCCATGCATTTCAAGGTTCTTGGCAATTTTAGTGGCTTTCGGTGGGGTTATATCCATTTTATTTTCTGAAGTTTTATCTGTTTTACAGGAAACGGCAAAAATAAGGCATACTACGGAAACAGCTATGGATTTTTTCATCTTTAAAATGTTGAGTTAGAACTAAGCAAATTAGTAAATTTGCACCAAACTAAAAATTAAAAGATATGTTTGGAGATATGATGGGCAAATTGAAAGAAGCTCAAGAAAAAGTTGAAGCCACAAAAAAGCGCTTAGACACCGTCCTTATAGATGAAAAAAGTAGTGACGACTTATTAAAAATTACATTGACTGCAAATAGAGAGATTAAACAGATTGAAATTGATGATTCTTTACTAGAAGATAAAGAACAGTTGGAAGATTATTTAATTGTAAACTTAAATAAAGCTATTAAAAAAGCTACTGAAGTAAACGAAGCTGAAATTGGCGCCGCAGCCAAAGAAGGCATGCCTAATATTCCAGGAATGGACATGTTCAAGTAAAATAAAACAGCCAACCGAGATTTCAGTTGGCTGCTTTAAATTTTTTTTAAGTTTTTTGCCTAAATATGTTCACTTAAAAAGGTAAAATGCTTACTTGTATCGCGAGTTGGGCTATAGCCTGAAATCCTCCCCACTTCTTTCCCTTCTGGGTTAAGCATTACTATTTTAGGAAACGTCTGCTGCTTATTATATTTTGCGATTATTGTTTTATTATAGTCCAATTGTTCTTGCGACAATAACTCTACCCTTCTAGGATAATCGATCATTACCAAAACTAAACCCTCTGCTTTAATTTTAAACTCGGGACTCTCAAAAAAGTCTTTTTTCAACATTTTACATGGTGCGCACCAATCACTGCCCGTAAAGTACATCAATATTGGTTTGTCTTGTTCTTTTGAAAGAGTTTGTGCTTCTTCCAAATTAGTATGCCAATTTAATTTACTACTCTTCATCTGCGCTGTTGCCATGGTAGTAATAAAAATTAATGCGATTAAGATAACACGTTTCATATTCTTCTGTTGTTTTCTATAAAATAAGCACATATAATGCCAAATAAAAATAAACAACGCAGATTTATCATAATAAGTATTTGTTTTAACATTAGTATTAGGCAATTTTATACTATTATTTAGAATTTACCATTCATACTAAAATTTTAGCGCAAATTAGGGAACTACTTTTTCACATTAATTGAAATTAATAATTCATTAAAATTCTGTAATGAAACAAATTATAACTTTAAAAAATGGATTTTTTTTCGGATATTTAAATACTCAAAAAACAAGTTTAACTATAAATAAGAAACATGTTCGAACTAAAGAAAAAAGGAGATCAGTATCATTTCAACTTAAAGGCAGGCAATGGTCAGGTAATTTTATCAAGTGAAATGTACAATTCTAAAGCAGCCGCTAAAAACGGAATTGAATCCATTCAAAAAAATTGCAGTGATGATGCACGTTACGAAAAGAAAACAGCCAAAAACGGAAAGTTTCACTTTAATTTAAAGTCCACTAACGGACAAATTATCGGCAGTAGCCAGATGTATTCTGCTGAAAGTGGGATGAACAACGGTATTGAATCGGTAAAGAAAAATGCTCCTGGAGCAGAGGTGAAAGAGGTTGAGTAAAACCTTCTTAAACAAGAAATTATAAAGCTCCCTTTCAGGAGCTTTTTTTATGCGTATTTTCTTAATGTATCTATAAATTTTTCGTGCATTTCTTCAGTATAATCTAGATGGGTCACTATGCGGAGTTTCCCTTGCCCCATATTGCTTATAATAATATTTTGTTTTTGTAAGTCATTCATAAATTTTTCTTCCGAAAAACCTTCTTTTAAGTAAAAGATGACAATATTGGTTTCGGTAGGTTCTACTTTTTTTACGTAAGATTGTTTTGATAACACATTTGCTATTTCAGAAGCTTTTTTATGGTCTTCGGCCAAACGTTCAATATGGTTTTCAAACGCATATAGTGCCGCGGCTGCCATAAAGCCTATTTGGCGCATACCACCACCCAACACTTTCCGAACTCTCATGGCATTTTTCATCAATTCTTTTTTTCCAACCAAAACGGTTCCCAATGGTGTTCCCATTCCTTTGCTTAAACAAATGGTTAACGTATCAAACACCTTCCCGTAGTCCTTTGGGTTTTCTTTTTTCGCTACGATTGCGTTCATTAACCGGGCGCCGTCCAAATGCAGTCCTAAATTATGAGTGTCACAGACTTTTCGAATTTTCTTTATTTCATCAAAATCGTAACACGCTCCTCCCCCTTTATTAGTAGTGTTTTCTAAACAAACTAAGGTTGTCAATGGGCTGTGGTAAAAATCTGGCGGGTTGATATTTTCTTCTACTTGTGCAGCGGTAATCATTCCACGATCACCGTCAACTAGTTTGCAGGAAACCCCACTGTTAAAGGAAGCTCCACCACCTTCATAATTAAAAACATGTGCCCATTTGTCACAAATTAATTGTTCACTAGGCTGCGTATGTAATTTTATAGCAGCTTGATTTGCCATACTCCCAGTTGGGAAAAATAAAGCTTCATCCATCCCAAAAAGATTGGCTACATATTCTTCTAGTTTATTTACAGTTGGGTCTTCTTTATACACGTCGTCCCCTACTTCGGCTTCCATAATGGCTTGTAACATTCCTTTTGTAGGTTTTGTGACGGTGTCACTTCGTAGGTCAATTTTCATTAATTTATTTATTTTCTTCTTAATTTAGGTTCAGTTTCAGCAATTACTTTATCTATCATCTTATCGAGAGCTACTAATTTTAATTGCTGATTATACTCGTAATTGAGATTGTTTTGTTTAGAGTCATTTGTTAAATCAAACTCTTTAAACTTTTGACCAAAGGTACCCATTGGCGTTGTAAAAGAAAACTCATGTGAACACGGATATACTTTTGTTCTTTGGGCAGGTTCATTTTCTGGGTTAGCTACTTTATATTCTTTAACCGAATTATTTTCAAGCGCTTGTTTGTTTTCCATGAAAAAATCAAACAAGTCATTGTTGCCCAACTTTAGTTTTATAAAAGGGCCACAGTTATCTGCTTTTGTAATATAGGTTGTGCTGTTTTCTTGCCAAAATAAGTAGTATTCACTAAAATTTCCGTTGGTAAAACATTTTTCTTCTTCATTAATTTTAATGATTCTAGTATCACCTAAACAGACCCGATTGGTATAAAAGTAGTTTTTAATGTTTTGTTCATCTAGGTTATTAGTCATTTCAGAAATGATTGAATACGGCTTCATTTCAGTATTTTTTTGCGCAATACTGAGTGTACTAAAAAGCATGGCTAACAGTAAAAAGTATGGTTTCATAACAGATTGATTTACTTGGTTTGTAAGACTTAAAGTTATAAAAATAGGTCGAATTAATTTCCGCTTGCCGAGTTAAATCCTATTTTTGCTTTTCTGAAAGAAATTTTAAACAAAACAAACCAAACATAATATGATTACGAACGATCAACTCCAAGACCTTAAAGATCGCCTGGATTCTTTAAGGCAGTATCTTTGACGTAGCCGGAAAAAGAGTGGAAATACAAAATGATGAGGAAAAAACTTTCGACCCAAATTTTTGGAACAACCCTCAAGAAGCAGAAGTGTTTATGCGTCAACTTCGGAACAAAAAAAAGTGGGTAGATGATTATGAAGAAGCCGTGAATCTTACCGAAGATGCTGAAGTAATTTATGAGTTTTTTAAAGAAGGCGAAGGCGAAGCTGAGAATGTTGAAAAACGGTACAATAAAGCCCTCAAAGCAATTGAATCGCTTGAGTTTAAAAACATGCTGAGCGAGGAAGGTGACGATTTAAGTGCTGTATTGCAAATAACGGCCGGTGCCGGCGGTACCGAAAGTTGTGATTGGGCCAAAATGCTTATGCGCATGTACCTAATGTGGGCTGAAAAAAACGGTTTTAAAATTAAAGAGCTCAACTACCAAGAAGGTGATGTTGCAGGGATAAAAACGGTAACGCTAGAAATTGATGGCGAATATGCCTTTGGTTGGTTAAAAAGTGAAAATGGTGTGCACAGATTGGTCCGAATCTCCCCTTTTGACAGTAACGCAAAGCGTCACACCAGTTTTGCCAGTGTGTATGTGTATCCGTTAGCGGACGATTCTATTGAGATTGATGTAAACCCTGGGGATATTTCGTGGGATTTTGCCCGTAGTAGTGGTGCTGGAGGTCAAAATGTAAACAAAGTAGAAACAAAAGCTATTTTAACGCATAAACCTTCAGGGATTGTTATTCATAATTCTGAAACACGCTCCCAATTGGAAAACCGCCAAAAGGCCATGCAAATGTTGAAGTCACAATTATACGAAATTGAACTACGTAAACAACAAGCGCAGCGTGCTGAAATAGAAGACAATAAAATGGCTATAGAATGGGGTTCACAAATACGAAACTATGTACTGCACCCCTATAAACTCATAAAAGACGTCCGTACCGGACACGAAACTGGAAACACGGATGCTGTATTAGATGGTGATTTAGACGATTTTCTAAAAGCTTATTTAATGATGACTGGACAGAAAGAAAAGAGTGATGAACTTTAATCATTGTTCAGTATGCAGTATTCAGTTAGCAGTTTTCAATATGAATAAGCAGTAATTATTATAAAATTCAATCCAAGCTATGAAACTCAAAAAAAGAAGAAAGCTTGTAAAATATGTAAACATACTAGATAGGCCTATTTCTTTTAATCCTTTTCTGTTTAGCCGAAACTTTTTGTTATGGGCATTGTTAGGTTTGTTTGGCGGTATTATCGCTGGTGTCTACTGGATTGTTTTAGAGTTTCTCACACACAAAATTGCTTTTTTTGACGGTTGGCAAGTAATACCCGCCATGGCAATTTGCGGGTTACTGGCAGGTGTTATCATCCATGTAATTGGTGATCCAGGGGAAATACAATTAATTGTAAACAATATTCGGTTTAATAAAGGGAAGCTGGACCCGAAGAACAATCCATCGATGATTCTTTCCTCACTGCTTTGCGTAGCTTCTGGTGGTAGTTTAGGCCCAGAGGCACCTTTGGTTCAAGTAACTGGTTCTACCGGCACTTGGTTAGGGAAAGTGTTCCGATTAAAGGGAGAAGACAGACGATCACTTAGTATTGCAGGTATGGCCTCTGGATTCACAGCTTTGTTTGGCGCTCCTTTAGGAGGTAGTTTGTTCTCTTTGGAAATATTACACCATAAGCACGCTGTAGAATACTATAAAGCCATTATTCCTGCCTTTGTTGCAAGTTGCTTCAGTTATGTGGTTTTTGCCTTAATTATTCATTTAGGGCTTGGTCCCATCTGGGAATTACCTTCTTATGAAATGGAATCCACGTACGACTTTGGGTTTGCTGTTTTATTTGCTTGTGCAGCTGCGATAGTAGCGTGGTTATTTATATTCTGTACTAAATTTTTTAAAAATATTTTTAAAAAGCTATCTATTCCAATATATATAAAAACACTTATTGGCGGTATCGTATTAGGCATAATTGCTTTTTACCTGCCAATAACACGGTATTTCGGACATCACGAAATTAACGAGTTATTGTCCAATGAATACTCAATTGCATTGCTCGTAGCAATACTGGTTTTTAAAGTAATTGCAATATCGGTTACAGTTACCTCAGGATGGCGGGGTGGTTTTATAATTCCGTTGTTTTTTGTAGGTGCTACTTTAGGGTTAATAATTCACCAACTGTTCCCTTCAGTAGATGTATCATTAGCTGTTATTTGCTGTATGGCATCGATTAATGCCTGTGTTACTCGAACGCCTATGAGCACCACTATTCTTTTAGCTACATTAACAGGATTCACTTATTTTATTCCTATTCTCTTTGCTAGTTTAACTGGTTATTTTCTAGCGCCGAAAATACCGTTTATTGGTTCGCAGATGGATAAAAATATCGAGGAGAATTAATTTCTTAGAGTCCTATAAAAAACAAAGAGAACAAAATGTAAATTCACATTTTAATTCTCTTTGCTATCATAATTCTTTAGTGAGTATTATCTCTCTAAGTTCAACGGGTATAATCTCAGCTGTTTTAACTTTAGCACCCCTATTATGATATTATAAATATAGTAATAAAAAATAATTAATCATCTAAAAATTAGATTTTTAACATTTTTATTCTACTGTAAATATTTCTTTAATTGAAACAGGTTTTCCTTCTTTTGTAAAACCTTGTAAATTGATTTCAAAAACGCCCGGTAAATCTGAGGTGTAAAATGTAAATTCTTTGGTTTCTCCTTCTACTTTTAGTTCTGGCAACCATAATAACTGTCGTCTATAATCAGGTATTTGTGAGGTTTCATCATTTCTGTCAGTATAAATTTGATTAAAATATTGCTTTTTTCGCTGAGCAGGTTGAATGTCTATTTTTTTTATATAATCCCTTGATATGTTTTCATAAAAATCACCATCAATTGTTTCTACAAACACAATACCTTGAAATGTTTGCGAACCGAAATAGTACTTATCTTGAACAATGCTTATACTTTTAACTTTATTTGAATTGTAATTCACTAAGATTTCATGGTCTTGAACAAACAAACCATCCACCAATAATAAAGCTGGTTGGTTGGTTGGCAAACTATTTTCTTTGTTTCGTACAAAAAATACATTTTTACCATTTCTATTTGTTATCCAAGCATCGTTTACAATTTCTACCATAGTTTCTGGTATGGTAGGAAACCGAGTGTATTCGTCTAAATTATATACAGTACTTCGTTTTTTGTAGATCGAAGTGTCGGCTGGAATGGTTTTTATGGTATCTGGTTTTACCCTGTAATATCCATTTTCAATTTGATTGTACACACTTCGTTCAACAATCATATTTTCCATTTCCGGAGTAATGAAGAATTGATTAAACTCCAGGTTTTTAAAACTTATTGGAAGCTGCTTATTAACTTCGATATCAAATTTAGCCTCATTATCCCCTATTACTTGCAGTAAAACAGTATTGTTTACATACGGTTTATCTATATTGAAATAAAAGTTGCCTTCAGCATCAACATTTGAAATCTTAAAAATGTAATTATCTCCTGGGATTGATAAAGCAACTTTTTGTTTGTCAAAATTTTTATTGTTTGTCTTAGACACTATTTTTCCAGTAAGCAGTTCTCCCCGCAACTCTGGAAGGATAAATTGTTTTTGGCTAGGTTTAATTTTTGAGTTACTATCGTTGTAAATTGATTTATAGTTGGTGGTATATTGCAGTGGGGCGTGCGAAATGGTATCAATTTTTCTAACAGAGACAGAATAATTACCAGATAGTTTTTCATTACCTACTTTTTCAATCTTCAATGAAACAGGGCTTCGCTTAGAGTAATTCTTTTTATCAGTATTTATTCTTAACAATTCTTGATTTTCAGTAATTGAAGTTTCTGTAACACGTTTAGGCGTTTTATCAACTTCTGAAGTGCTGCTTCTATTTTTTGATATTGCATTTTGGTTTCCTCTATACGGATTTATAATGCTAACATCTTGATGAAAATAATTATCAGAAGCTTTTGCAAGCATATTTGTAGTGTAAGAAACTACTTTATAATTTCCTGAAGGGATGGTGGTAGGTATAAAAAAATCACCCTGACCTATACCAGAAACCAATTGTATTTTATGCTTTAAAACTGGTTCTTTATTTTCATTTATCAGTTCGAGATATACTATTTTACTAACCTTACTAAGATTTTCCGTTTTTAAATTATTTACATAGACCTTATAGTAAACATATTCCCCCACAAAAAACAAAGAGGAATTTATGTGTACAAAAACAGCCTCCTCAGGTACTGGATAGGATTCGGTTTTTTGTAATGAAGTTGAAACGTTGGTTTGTGCAAACCCACCTGTATTTAATACAGCTAGTAATAAAATGGTATATATGAGTATTTTGTTCATGTATTCAATTTAATTTATTCTACCCAAAATTCTGGAACTTCATTACTGCCAAAAACAGTGCAATCCACACAAAACCTAGGAGCAACTGTATAAGGGCCTTCACCCCCCTCAACAGTACCATTCCGAACAAATTTTGCTGTATTATTTTGTATTATGGGAACCAAGGCTCGCGGGTCGGGGCTATTCAACCCACAATTATCCCCTAAAAAAAGTCCTGGAGGGCCATCGTCGACATCAAATACATCTATATAATTAAAAAATATACGTTTGGAAGAAACAGCCGTAGCATTGAAAATCCCGATAACTTTTTCATTTTCATTTGTTAGTGACGTTATGTTCCCTTCAATAAAACCAGGTTGAATTTGTGAAAAAAGGCTTTCAGATTCTGAAAAACTTTTTAAGGTTTCATAAAAAGTATAGGCCTCTCTCGAAATTACATTCTGATTTACCAAAATGCTGTACCGTTGTGCAATAATAGGGTCTACCCGTTCTATAAATCGTACTTGATAACCGGATAATCTGTCTTCTGTAAAAGAATTGGTGTTAGCCAATAAAATGGAGGTTGAAGCCACCGTTACATAACAAACTTCCTCTTCTTGGGTTTTAGGTATTAAATCAAACTGTGGTGGGTTTTCGCTTACTACAATCAAATCTTGATCTGAAGCAAATCTTGAAATTATCTTATATGTTTCTACATATTCAAAACGGTAATAGTTTGAAGTTCCTTCTGGGTTGTAACTGTCCAATAAAATGGCAGCTCCTTTTATACCTTGTTGATTAATGTTTTCTTCTGCATATAGATTATCAATTTGTGTTCCTTCTGGCAATTGAACAGCTTCAGACTCATAGTTTCTACCGCTTGCTGTCGTTATTTTCAATTGATAATTTTGATTGGGTTGTGCTGCAAAATTTGTTGTAGAAAAATATTGACCAGCTATGTCAGATTCTTGAAAATTATATTGTGTTCCTGTTTCATCAAGTACTATTACTTGGGCATTACTTTCAGCGGCAGGACCATCTTCTTCAAATTGAAACGTTCTACTTAGCATAATTGTTTGCTGCTCATTTTTATCGGTAATTGTTGCTTCAATCACCAAGGCGCTTTCAAACGTTTCGGTTTCCAAGTCTATTTCTTCTATGCATCCATATAGAATAACAGAAATGAGCAATAACAATAAAGCTGAGTATTTCTTCAACTTCAAATTTTTATATTTAGATAGTACCTTCATAATAAATTAAAATTTAAAGTTATAAGTAATGGTTGGTACCGGAATTGAAAAGATTGAACTTTGATAGGCTTTTACCTCTCCATTGTCAGTTACAAAGAATACTGAATAAGGGTTGCTACGCCCCAAAACATTATAAACTGAAATATTCCAAAAACTATGTGCTAACTTTTCAAGTTTATGGTTTCCTTCAAAGTTAATACTTAAGTCCAAACGATAATAATCTGGAATTCTGTAGGCATTTCGGTCACTATAGAGTACAAATTCCGAATTGTCTAGAACATAACTACCAACTGGGTAGGTTATCGGTCTTCCTGTTTGATAAACAAAATTAGCCGAAAGACTAAAGCGCTCTGTCAATTTATAATTGGCTACGACACTTAAATCGTGAGGTTTATCATAGTTTGATGGAAAATATTCCCCATTATTAATTTGTTCTTCACTAAACTCGCTATCCAGCTTAAGTAACGAACGTGAGTAGCTATAACCAAACCAACCATTTAATTTTCCTTTTTCCTTTTTAATTAAAAATTCTACTCCGTAAGCTTTGCCCTCTCCTTGCAAAAGTTCAGTTTCAACATTTTCGTTTAATAATAGCTGAGAGCCTGTTTTAAAATCCAGAATATTTTTAGATTTTTTGTAATAACCTTCTAAACTTACCTCATAAGTATTATCATCAAAATTATGGTAAAGTCCCAATCCATATTGATTTGCTCTTTGCGGTTCTATGTTTAAATCTGAAAGCTTCCAAATATCAGTTGGTGAAACTGTGGTGTTGTTCGATAACGTATGAATGTACTGTATGGTATTGTTAAAGCTTGCCTTTATAGAAAATTCTGGATTGAACGAATACCGGGCTGAAACACGTGCTTCTGGACCTCCATAGGTTTCAATTGCTTCATTATTGGTAAAGCTTAAGGTATCGGTAACCGTAGCATCACTAATAGGAAGTCCTTCTACATATGTACGTTGTGTAGCTTCTCCCAATGCTGCAAACCTCGAATAACGAATCCCGGCATTGAATTCCAGTTTTTCGTTTACAGTAAATATATCTGATATAAAAACAGCACTCTCCAACCCTTTCTCTTTTGGAATCTTCAAAGGATCGACAATTGAGTTGCTCTGGCCGGGTTGTATTTCGCCCGGTTGCACATTATACAGCTTTCCTGAAACGCCATAATCTAGGGTATGTTTCTTACTAAGTTTTGAATTAAACTTAACTTTCAATTGTGTTTCGTTAATACGATAGCCTAAATCGAAATCGTTATTAATTGGCCCATCATATTCTATATCATATGCATATTCACTGTTGGCCACTATTAAACTGGCTTTATTGTTTTTGTTCATTCTGTGATTCCATTCTGCAGAAATAAGCCGATTGCTATAGGCGAACAACGAATCTGATGTTATACTGTATCGGTCTTTGCTGTAATAACCTGTTGCCTTTATCTCGTTGTTTTCACCCAGCTTTTGGTTAAACTTTATAATACCATCATAAAAAGAGGCTTCGCTATTTTTTAAAGATTCTTCATCCAATGAGTTAAGTATCCAATCAGAATAAGTGGCCCTCACTCCTGCCATAATAGCTGATTCATCTTTTACAATTGGTGTTTCTAATGTTAAGTTAGCTGTCACGGGACCGATGGATCCTTCGCCAGAGAACTTTTCGGTATTGGCATCTCGTGTTGAGATATCGAAAACCGATGAAAGCCTGCCTCCATATTCTGCTGGAATGCTCCCTTTATAAATATTCACTTCGCCAGAAGTAAAAGGATTGATAGATGAAAAAATTCCGAAGAAATGAGACGGGTTATAAATTACCCCTTCATCTAAAAGAATTAGGTTTTGATCGGCTTTACCTCCTCGTACATTGTACCCCGTAGCGCCTTCTCCAGCATTCGATATTCCCGGTAGTGTAGTTGCCACTTTTAAAATATCACGTTCCCCTAAAACCAGAGGGATATTTTTCATCACTTTTACATCTATGGTTTCGGCTCCGGTAATTGTTTTTTTTACGTTGCTATCTGCTTCATTTTCCAAAAATACTTCGCCGAGCAGCTCATAATCTTCATTTAGTGACATATCCAACCTTCCGTCATTATAAATAATAACACGCTTTCGCACATCTTCTATACCAATCAATCTTGTTTCTAGCATATTGACACCTGCCCGTAGTTGAATGGAATAAAAACCATCTTCATTGGTTGTTGTGCCGGTATTTCCTCCTTGAACAACAATGGCAAGGTCTTCAATGGGCTTTCCTGTTAACAAATTAGTTACATAACCGCTTAATGTAAACCTTCTACGAGTATCATTAGCATCTTCTTTCCCAATGCGAACTGTTTCTAATGGGGTGGCTTTCTTCGATTTTTCTTCATTGTAAAAAATAGGGTCATACCGTTCAGTTTCTTCTTTTTCAACAACAATGCTAACACTATCTTCTTTTTTTGGAAAAAATCCTTCTGGGAGCGTATCGTACACAATTGTGTTTTGTGTAAGTATTATTCGATTGTCTTGAGTGATATAAAAGTTTAAAACCGTATCGTCCAGTAAGTTTTCAAGTAATTTACTTACAGTAACATCATTAAAGTTTCCTGTGACTGTTTTTCCTTCAAGCCAATTATCTATGTAAAAGAAGTTGTAGTCTGTTTGGTTTTCAATTTCTATAAAAGCTTCTTTCAAAGGTGTTTCATCAAAAGATATGGTTGAAATGATTTTCTCTTGCGAAAACCCTACCTGAAAAATGAAAAATAACACAAAAATTAAACTAAGTTTAATCTTCTCTTTATTGATTAGTTTTTTGATAATAGTATGTTTATTTGTTTTGCATATGCTAACATATATGCATCAGGATTATTTCTTTTAACAGCGTTCTCAACCCCTATTTCGTTTATTTCATTTTTTAATTCAGGGAAAAGTTGAATAAAATCTCTTTTACTTTTTACTGTATACATATTGTTTTGATACTCCAAAAAATAACGAGGGCTTTTAGGTTTATATTCAAAAAGCAGTGTTTTGTTTTTAATTTGCCGTAGTTGTCCTTTTCTATGTTTTTTGTAAACTTTAATTTCAGATGAATTAAATAAAACTTCATAAAAACCAGAAAGATTGTCATTATCGTTTTCTGTTGTTCTATTTACTATTTTAGAGAAGTTCTTGCCATTAACTTCAAAAAAGGTAAGTTTCTCCGTAAATAATTGCAAAATTGAAGTGCTATTGTCCCCAATTATTTTCACAACTACCTTATCGTTGTAAACATCGTATTTTAAAGGAATATCATAATAGGTTTGACCCTCGTATTCTATTGTCCCCAGGCGAAAATCCCCACGGTACAAGAATTTAACGAACTCTCCTTTAGCTTGCTCAGCATCAATATATTCCACTCCGTTGTAAAGCCCCGTATTTTCAACACCTATGGTGTTATCAAACCACTTATAATATTGTTTTTCATCGCTCGAATTTTGAGCAACAGTGTAAACAGAAAAAAATAAAAGAAGTAATAAAAAGTTCGGTTTTTTTATTTTCATAGGGATTAAAAGTAATAATAATTTTAGTAACTATTTTATTATTTAAATAAGTGCTTTCAACAAAATGTATGAAGAATTTTTTTTAGCCCTACAACAAGCTATCAGTCACGTGTTTCATAATAAAATAAGCTATTTACCGTCCTTTATTTTTGTTTTTTCTACATTGCATGGTATTTCAGTTATCACCTTATGTTAAAGCCAAGGTTATTCGATATCGTTCTTATAGGTGCCGGTCCCGCTGGATGTGCGTGTGCTTATCAATTAGCTGAAAGCGGACTTACCGTTGCAATTATAGAGAAAAACATTTTTCCAAGGGATAAAATATGTGGTGATGCATTGAGTGCCGACGTAGTGAATCAACTTTACAGGATGAATACAAATTTGGCTGAAGCTTTTTTAAAGCGAAACCCAAAACAAGTGTCAAAAGGCGTTCGGTTTTTTGCACCAAATAATAAAAGCTTAGATATTCATTTTACAAATCCAAAACATAAAGAAGCCGTAGGTTTTGTAATGAAACGGTTGAATTTCGATGCTTTTTTTGTGGAACAGTTAATGAATGTTTCTAACGTTTCAGTTTTTGAAAACCACAAAGCAATACAAATAAATCATCAAGGAGAGTCTGTTGTTGTTAAAACAGATAAAGCAACTTTTCAAGCAAAAATGATTATTGGGGCAGATGGTGCAAACTCCATTGTAAACAGAAAGCTTAGCAATAACAAAATTGATAAAAAGCACCACAGTGGCGGGGTTAGGCAGTATTTTGAAAACGTAAAATGGAATGATGCACATGGTTTAATTGAACTACATTTTTATAAAGAAATTATCCCTGGGTATTTTTGGATATTTCCACTACCCGAAAATCAAGCTAATGTAGGTTTGGGAATGCTTTCCAGTGAAATAAGCAAGCAAAATATAAACCTGAAACAAAAGTTTACCGAGCTAATTGAAAACCACCCTAATTTAAAATCTCGGTTTAAAAACGCAAAGCCATTAGAAACTATAAAAGGTTTTGGTTTGCCTTTAGGTTCTAAAAAGAAACAACTTTCCGGTGATCACTTTTTATTACTGGGTGATGCTGCTAACCTAATCGACCCATTTACAGGCGAAGGCATTGGCAATGCCATACGGAGTGGACGAATTGCCGCTGAACATATTAAAAAAGCCTTTAAAGAAAGACGTTTTGATGCTGATTTCAATAAAAAATATGACACTAATATTTACCAAGCAATGTGGAACGAACTTCGAGTGAGCAAATCGCTGCAAAATCTACTAAAAATATCCATGGCTTTTTAATTTCTTGGTAAAAAAAGCAAATAAAAATAAATCGGTACAACTTTTATTAACTTCAATGCTAGATGATGTAGACCTAAAAAAGGAGTTGGTAAAACCAAAGTTTTACATTAGGCTTTTGTTCAATTATTAATTTAGTCAAGTTTTAATACGTATATTTCTTTTATATGAAACCAGCCACCGTCGCCCAACTTAAAAAAGAACTAAAATTTCGGTCTTCAGATGAATTGGAAGAACTCTGCCTTCGTTTGGCTAAATTCAAAAAAGAAAACAAAGAACTTCTCACCTATTTATTGTTTCAGTCACATAATGAAGAAGCCTATATTAAAAGCGTAAAGCAAGTTATTGACGACGGTTTTTCAACCATAAATACAAACAGCTACTATTATATGAAGAAAACCGTTCGGAAAGTGTTGCGAATGGTCAAAAAATACATTCGGTATTCAAAAAAAAAGGAAACTGAAGTAGAACTGCTTTTGTATTTTTGTGAACAGTTGAAAAATTTAAGGCCTTCAATAAAAAAGAACAAAATGTTAACCAATTTGTATGAACGGCAGCTAATACTCGCTAAAAAAAGAATTACAGAACTGCACGAAGATCTGCAGCACGATTATACTTTAGAAATAGAAGAATTAAATTTATAAAATACTATGACCACCATTTATCACAACCCTAGATGCAGTAAATCGCGCCAAACCCTTCAAATATTGGAAGAAAAAAATGAAGATATAAGCATTATAAAGTACTTAGAGGAACCACCAACAAAAAAAGAGTTGAAACAAATCCTCGAATTACTGAACATCAAACCTATTGCATTGGTACGAAAAAATGAACAGATCTGGAAAGATAACTTCAAAGGAAAAGATCTTTCCCAAGATGAAGTTATCGATGCAATGATAGCAAACCCTAAATTAATAGAACGCCCTATTGTTGTAAAGAACAATAAAGCCACTATAGGCAGGCCTCCAGAGAATGTTTTGAACATACTTTAATTTCTTTTTTTTATTTAACAGAATTTTAGCAAAAACAGACTAAACCCACACGTATTTTCGCAGTCAAACCCCGTAAAACCGACTATGAAACTACACTCTCTTGTACTGGCATTATTGTGCAGTACTTTTTTATTAGCACAAAGCCGTAACACAGAAACAATTACCGTTACCGGAAAAATTATTGAAGAAGGTACCAACATCCCTTTAGAATATGCAACTGTCTCTTTTGAAAATGCACAAGGAAAAGTTGTTAATGGCGGCATTACAGACACAAAAGGTAATTATTCCTTAAAAGTTCCGCGAGGTGTTTATACAGTTAAATATGAATTTATCTCTTATGAAACCAAAGAGATACCCAATAAACAACTTACAAAAAACACGACACTTCCAACCGTTACATTAGCATTGGACACTGAAAGTTTGGACGAAGTTGTAATACGTGCTGAAACTACCGAAGTACAAGTAAGATTGGATAAAAAAATATATAACATAGGTAAAGACCTTACCACAAGCGGAGCAACAGTAAGCGATGCCTTGAATAACGTACCTTCTGTAAATGTTGATGTAGAAGGCGCCATAAGTTTACGAGGTAATGAAAACGTCCGTATTTTAATTAATGGAAAACCGTCTGCTATTGCTGGTTTTGGCTCTACCGATGCATTACGCCAACTTCCCGCCGAAGCCATTGAACGTGTAGAGGTAATTACATCACCTTCTGCCAGATATGATGCCGAAGGTACAGCTGGTATTTTAAATATAATTTTAAGAAAAGAAAAAACACTTGGATTAAACGGTTCTATTACCACAAATATAGGTGCGCCAACGAGCAGTGGAGTTTCAGGAAATATAAATTTAAGAACAGACGATTTTAATATTTTCAACACCACTAGCGTTCGCTATCGCGATGCACCTGGTAACGCTTTTTTCGACAACCAATACTTCCCTACTACGTTCACAGATCCAGAAACTGGAGAAGAAATAACGACAGATCCAAGGTTTGACCGTGTTATTGAAGATAGAGAATACGAACGTGAAAACAAAGGGTTCAATACCAATCTGGGAATGGAATATTTTTTAACAGATCGCTCCTCGATTACCGCTAGTGGATTTCTACGTTTGGGTGACGATGAAGATTTAACTACTAACAACGCCAGAAAGTTCAGTGATGGTACACTTCAAGAAACCACAATTCGTGAAGAGCTGGAAACTGAAGAAGATGTAAGCTACCAGCTTTCATTAAACTATGTGAATGACTTTAATGACGAAGGTCATAAACTTACTGCAGATTTTCAATATGAAAACGATGAAGAAGAAGAGCGTTCTTTTATTACAGAAAGACGTTTGTTACCATCTCCACTAGATTTTCCTTCAGAAGATATTTTGAACAAAGAAACCCAAAACGAATACCTTATTCAAGCAGATTATGTGTTGCCTATTGGTGAGAATGCACAATTTGAAGCCGGTTTCCGTGGAAATTTTGAAAACGAAGTTACCGATTACACCTTAAATCAAGAAAATGAAAATGGCGTTTTTGTAAGAAATGATACGCTATCAAACATTTTTGATTATACCGAAAATGTTAGTGCAGTATATACACAATACGGAAACAAGTTTGGTAAGTTTTCTTTCCTATTGGGATTAAGACTAGAAAACACACAACTTAAAGGTGAAATACAATCAAACCTTGACGAAGATGCCTTTTCTGATGCTTTGGGAGTCGATATTGATACAAACTTCGATAAAAACTATTTAGGTCTTTTCCCTACTGTTAACTTGATTTACGAATTGGCAGAACGTGAAAATATTACATTAGGTTATAATAGAAGAATTAACCGCCCACGTGGATGGTTTATCAATCCGTTTCCATCACGATCGAGTGTTACGAATGTATTTCAAGGAAATCCGGACTTAGATCCTGCTTATGCTAGCGCTTTCGATTTAGGGTATTTAAAACGATGGGATAAATTAACCCTTACTTCTTCCATCTATTATCAATACGAAACAGATTCGTTTGAGCGGATTCAAGAACAAACAGGTCAAGTTATAAATGGTGTAAATGTGGTACGTACAATTCCTATTAACCTTTCGACCAATGAACGTTATGGGTTTGAAGCCGGTATATTGTATAATCCAGCAAAGTGGTTACGCCTTAATGGTAGCTTTAACTATTTTACTTTTAAAAGCGATGGTGCTTTTAACAGCGTCGAATATGGAACCGAAAACAATAGCTGGTTTGCCCGTGCAAGTGCCAAAGTAAGTCTTCCTTGGAAAATAGATTGGCAAACAAATGGTTTTTACAGAGGTCCACAAAACAATGCACAAACCGAATCTGAAGGTATTTTATCAATAAATTTAGCTTTTAGTAAGGATATAATGGATGATAACGGAACCATTGGGTTAAACGTCAGTGACTTATTAAACTCACGAAAAAGAAACTCATTGACCGTTACTGATTCTTTTATAAGTGAAAGTGAATTTCAATGGAGACAACGTAGCGTAAACTTATCGTTCACGTATAGGTTCAACCAGAAAAAACAGCGGCAACGCAATAACCGTGATCAAGGAGGGAATGGTGATGAAGAAGGTGATTTTGAAGGTTAATAAATTAAAATTCAACACAAAAAAAGGAAGCCAATTGGCTTCCTTTTTTTATTATATATAACGAAATTAAGCTTCGTTTTTCTCGTTCTTTTTGGCTTCACGCTTTAATTTCCAGTTTTCATATAATGCGCCACCAATCCAGTATGGAAGGATAGACACTAAAAAAATCATTAACCAGAAGCCTATTGTTAAAATAGTTAGAAATGCTAAAAAGCCTAAATATTGATCGAATTCGAACATGATAAAGCGTGTTTTTGTTTAATGGTTCAAAGATAGTGGGTTTTTTTCAAAAATAACAATAAAAGAAACCTATTTATTCACACATAATTAACGCCCTAATTTTGAGTAAAGCCCCTGATTTAACTACCTTTGCGTAGTTTCTTAAAAAATTAAATTTCAACCTATTATGGATTATAGAATAGAAAAAGACACTATGGGCGAGGTAAAAGTCCCTGCCGATAAATTGTGGGGAGCGCAAACAGAACGCTCTCGAAACAACTTCAAAATTGGTAAACCGGCAACGATGCCACTTGAAATTGTATATGGATTTGCATACTTAAAGAAAGCAGCAGCCTACACCAATTGTGAATTAGGTGTTCTTTCAGAAGAAAAAAGAGATTTGATTGCTAAAGTATGTGATGAAATACTAGCCGGTAAACACGATGATCAATTTCCATTGGTAATCTGGCAAACAGGTAGCGGAACACAAAGCAATATGAATGTGAACGAGGTAATTGCCAATCGTGCACACCAAATAGCAGGAAATAAAATTGGGGAAGGCAACAAAACATTACAGCCTAACGATGACGTAAATAAATCGCAATCGTCAAACGACACGTTCCCTACCGGAATGCACATCGCTGCCTATAAAAAATTGGTTGAAGTAACCATACCGGGTGTAGAACAATTACAGAAAACACTTGAAAAAAAATCTGAAGAATTTAAAGACGTAGTAAAAATTGGGCGTACGCATTTAATGGACGCCACTCCCCTAACCTTGGGACAAGAGTTTAGCGGTTATGCCTCACAATTGACACATGGTTTAAAAGCATTAAAAAACACCTTACCTCATTTATCTGAATTAGCTTTAGGAGGAACTGCTGTAGGTACAGGCCTTAACACACCAGATGGTTACGCAGAGAATGTTGCGGGTTATATTGCTAAATTTACAGATCTACCTTTTATTACAGCAAAAAACAAATTTGAAGCACTGGCCGCACACGATGCTTTTATAGAATCGCACGGTGCCTTAAAGCAACTGGCGGTCTCATTGAATAAAATTGCAAATGATATTCGAATGCTTGCCAGTGGCCCCCGTAGCGGTATTGGCGAAATAACCATCCCTGCTAACGAACCGGGATCTTCTATTATGCCAGGTAAAGTAAACCCAACGCAATGTGAAGCGTTGACAATGGTTTGCGCACAAGTTATGGGGAACGACGTAGCCGTAAGTGTTGGTGGTATGCAAGGACAATATGAGTTGAATGTTTTTAAACCCGTAATGGCAGCAAACCTATTACACTCTGCTGAATTGTTGGGTGATGCCTGTGTTTCTTTTGAAGAGCATTGCGCAAATGGAATTGAAGCCAATATGGAAGTTATTCAAAGACAACTTAATAACTCATTAATGTTGGTTACAGCACTTAACACTAAAATTGGGTACTATAAAGCTGCTGAAATAGCAAATACAGCACACCAAAACGGAACCACTTTAAAAGAAGAAGCTGTAAACTTAGGTTATCTTACCGCTGAAGAGTTTGACAAATGGGTACGCCCTGAAGATATGGTTGGAAAAAAATAAATCCAAACTCAATTATTTTGTAAAAGAGCTGTCATATAAAACAGCTCTTTTTTAATATGTTAAAATATCGATTAAATGCAAAAAAATTAGTTTAAATGTAAATTTTACGTATATTTCCCTACCCAAATTAATTAAACCTACTTTAATGAGACAGCAATTTACCCCCCTTATATTGTGTCTTTTTTTATCACTGTTACTTGTAAATCAAGTAAGCGCAGGTAGCTTAAAAAAGACTGCTTTCAGTAAGGCAACCCTTGTAAAAACAAGTGATTTACAATCACTACAATATCCTGAAAATTTAACGGAGCGCAACAAAATAGCAATGGAAGCAAGTACTAGTTCTAGTACAAAATCTGATGCGTTTTTTAACGAAGCGGAACAATCATTTAAAACAGACAATTCAGTAATTAAAGAATTTTCTTACAATTTATATGACCCAGCCCTTGTCAATTTAAGTCCTGTTTCAACAAAAATTTTGACGAATACTTTTCAATATTCAGAAAATCCAAAAGAGTTATTTTATCAGGGCATTTTCTATGGGTTTATTTTAATGCTCATTTTGCTTAACGGTGCTTGTTATTTCGTTTTTGAAGAAAAAGTATTTCTACATTTTTCGGGTACGCTCGTACTTTTGGCTGCAGTACTATTTTATAACGACGGGCTGTTTAATTTAACCGGTATGGAGTTAATGGTTGAATCTTGGTTAGTACAAGCTACACTGCTCTTTGCAGCAGTTGGTTTGGCGGCTTTATTTTCATACAACTACTTAAATATTAAAGATTTTTTTCCAAAACTTAAAGGTTTGACATTTGCTCTTCTAGGAATATCACTTGTACTTTTGGTGTCTGCATGGATTTCAAAAAATGAGTTGCTTTCATCCATTTCAAACTCGGTTTTACTCTCAGTGTTGATTAGTTATTTCATTGCTGGAATGTTTCTTTTCAGTAAAAAGAATTATGCAAAGTTTTATGTTATTGCCTGTTGTATCCCACTGTTATTTTCAGTAGACTTTTTTGTGTTTCAAAGCTTTGGTATTGACTTTCTTTACACAGAAACCATCCATATGAAAATAGCTGTAATACTAGAAGTACTACTCTTAACCTACGGCATAACATATAGAATGAAGGCTATTAAGGAAGAAATTGAATTAAGACAAACAGAGATGCGAATTTTTATTAAAAGAAAAGAAATGATGAACAGAGAAAACATTACAAACCTAATGAAAGATGTATATCTTGAAAACTTAATTATGCAATATGATCTTGACGGATTGGAGATTAAGTTGCTTCAATACATTTCAGAAGGAGTAGAAAACCCCAAAATAGCTAGAAAGCTGAAAATGACAGAAGCTAATGTAGAGGAGCTTACTAACGAACTATATGAGAAACTAGAGATTAGGGAACAGATTAAAGAAGACCACAGAATGGTAGATAATCAACCAGATTATATCTACAATTAATTCCCCAAATTCCAACTAAATTTTGAAAAGGATAGGTTTTAAAGCCTATCCTTTTTTAATTTTATAATGTTTCTTATAACTAAAATATGAAACAGCACTTAGCAACACAAAGAATGCTATTACATAATAAATGAAGCTAGGAGTTACCGGAACATCACCACTAGCGTAGGAATGTAAGCCTGTAAGGTAGAAATTAACCCCAAAATACGTCATCATAATAGTAGCATATGAGAAAATTGCAAATACATTAAACAACCAGCGGCCTCGTAAACCAGGAACCAAGCGTGCGTGAATAACAAATGCATAGACCATAATACTTATTAACGCCCAGGTTTCTTTAGGGTCCCAACCCCAATAACGCCCCCAACTTTCATTGGCCCATTGGCCTCCTAAGAAGTTTCCAATGGTTAGCATAACCAAACCAACCGTTAAAGCCATTTCAGTAATCACTGTAATTTCCTTAATGTTGATATCCATTTTCTTTTTATTCTTCTTGTTGGTCAAGATCATAAGCAACAAGGCGGTTGCTCCTAAGATCATCCCCAATGTAAACGGCCCATAACTTGCCACAATAACTGCAACATGTATCATTAGCCAATAGCTATCTAAAACGGGTACTAAAGTAGAAATAGCAGGGTCTAACCAGTTTTGGTGTGCCACCCACAAAATAATGGCTGCTACAAAGGCCGTAGAAGCAATGGTAAGGTCACTTTTTCTACCAAAGGCCAAGCCGAAGAAAACCGTTGCCCAGGCAATGTATATAATCGATTCATACGCATCACTCCAAGGTGCATGACCACTAATGTACCACCGGGCTATTAAACCAAGCGTCATCAATATAAAGAACGCCCAAATAATATATTTACATGTTTTTATAAGGGTATTTATAACCTTTCCCTCCCTGAATATCTGGACGATTATAAAAACAAACATTAATATACCAATCAACGAAAAGTACTTGTAGAGTCTATTAAAAATATCTGCTTTGTTGTACGCTATTTCAGCAGTGATCTTATTATCAGAAGGCATTACCTCGCTTCCGTATTTATGCTGAAATTTATTGATACCGTCCAATACTTGCTCGGCTTGTGAATAATCACCCGTTTGCCTTGCTTGTTGCAACGTTTTAAAATATACCGGTAATATACTTTGTGTGACAACAGAGTCTGTGCCTTTAAAGTTTGCTTCCTGAAGTTCTGGGTACGAGACCCATTTATTGTTTTCATCATTCGGAAGTGGGAAAATTTTTAGTATTCCACCACTTAAAGCACGGTTTAACAAGAAGGTTTTTTCATAGATTTTTATGAAGTCTTTCTCAAACTGATTCGGATTGGTTTTACTGGTGGCTTCTTCTATGTAGGGTGCTATTTTACTGTTTCCGTTTTCATCAAATAAATCTATTAATGAAACTTCGCTCGTTTCTTCTGAAACTCCAATCACTCTTTTAATACTATCGTTTCGCCAGTCTAATTTCAATAAAGGTGTTTCTAACCACAATCGTGGAAACTCTGTCATAGAAAGAAAAACCTGGTTAGCATTCAATCCATGATAACCATCATCTTTACTTATTTTACGTAACAACTGACTCGCAAAGGTGTGAACGGGTTTCATCCGTCCGTTATCCTGTATAACTAACCTTGCAAACTTAGCAGCGTGCTCTTTACTAACCGCATTGGCTTTAATTATAGAGTCCAACTGCTTTACAGAAGTTTCTTTGTGCATGTGAGCAGTCGTTTCAGGTGCTTGCTGTGCAAAGCCTGATACTGAAACAAGTAACAACGCCAACATGGTCATAATGGCTTTTTTCTTCTTAATTTTATTGAGTGTACGTTCTAAAGCACCAAAACGTGTGTTCTTATCAAACAAAATAGCCATAAGTCCTAAATAAAGTAAAAAGTAGCCTATATAAGTAACCCAAGTTCCCCAGAAATCATGGTTTACCGATAAAATAGTCCCACCTTCGTCAGGATCGAAACCAGATTGGAAAAAACGATACCCGCGATGGTCTAATACGTGGTTCATATAAATTCTATAGTCCATGGTGCTGCCATCCTCTTTGTTTACCGTTACTTTACTCTCAAAAGATTTATAGCTTTTTTCGGTACCAGGGTATTTATCAGCAATAAAATCGTTTAATGTAATACTGAATGGCAACTCATAGGTTTTTGCACCATAGGTAAGATATACTTTTAAGCCTCCAACTTCTACCAATTTTGGGTTGGGCGCATTCCCTTTCCCTCCAAGTAATTCAACTGTTTTGGTTTCACCGTTTGAAGTTACATCTAAGATAAGTGCATCTTTGTTTGTTTTTTCATCATTACCCGCTCTAACCACCCCTTGACGACCTTTCGTCATAGGATCTGGAATTACAAATGACATTCCTGCCATTTGGTATAAAGAGCGTAACATTAACGGCTGTACACTGTCTTTTGCTACCGCTCCTTGTTTTTGGTCGGCCATACGCATATACGTGCCTTCAAAAGGGGATGAAATGTCATAACTTCCATCTTCATTATAGGTAATATTAATTGCTCCTTCAGTAGGCTTGTTAACAGCAAAAAGTACATTATGAATATTTGCCACCTCGCCAACTTCCAACCAATGGTCGTGGCGATTACCGTCACCTGCTTCTACAATTTTTAAATATTCACTGCCTTCTTCACCTTCAATTAAGCCTTCCTTGGCGTTTTTTATAAAATCTTTATATGTAATGGTTACCGGTTGTTTGTTGTAATCGGTTTCAATAGTGAAGTCGTTATCTAATCGCTCTGATAATCGAAGCTTTTTAGGTTGTAAATTTCTGCGCTGTGCAACGCCATCAATTGTATAATCGCCATCGATGAACGTGTTTAAGTACGTGTGTTCAGAAAGTAAAGTGTTTTCGGTTTCACCTTCCCGAATGTGAATAACCCCTTCGTAACCAATATAACGTGTAATAAACGCACCTATAATAATCAAGATAAATGAAAGGTGTAACACTAAGGTTGCCCACATTTTTTTAGTGTTCAACTTATATCGGAACATATTACCAATAAAGTTAATCACAAAAAGTCCCATTATGGCTTCGAACCACCAAGCATTGTAGATTAGTTCTCGGCTGTAAGGTGTTGGGGATGTTTCAGATGAAGCATCTAAGAAGGTGCCAATTCCCATGGCAACAGCAAAAACAATAAATAATACGGCGGTGAGTCTGGTAGAAAAAAGGACTGAAGCTATTCTTTTGATCATTATAGCGAATTTTGGCGCAAAAATAAGTATTTCGAGCCATATTTTCTACTGAAATCTGTTAATGAATTTCAGTTTATTTTGACTTTGCGGTTCGGGCTTCAAAAATTTTTAAGTGAATAAAGGTCCCCATATTTCTGGCCCTGTTTTTTGCTAATTGTGCCACTTCTCCAACAAACAGATTATCAATGGTTTGAAACCATAGGTTTAGCCAAACACCAAAATGCATTTCATTGATCGTGCCTTTTTGTTGCTCGTCTACCTCCACGTGTTTTGTTAAAGGGTTCCCTGTGTATTTTTTCTTAAAAAAAAGGTTGCTTTCCCAGAAATCGGTCAGTTTTTCCAAGTGTTCATCCCAATCGGTAATCACCGAGTTGAAAATAGGTCCTAATAATTCATCTGTACGCACAGAATCATAAAAGGTAACCACCAATTTGTTTACGTCTTCTCTATTTCGAATTTCTGTTTTGGACATATAGTTATAATAAGTTTATAAAGATAAGTAAGATATTTACAACTAAACTTATTCCCAGTAACCTAAACGAAAGCTTGTAGGGTGCTTGAGCCAACAAAGCTGCATTATACCCCATACAAAGCGACACACAAAGCAACAGTTCAAAAAAAGTTAACATAGAAGTTCCCTGAGCCAAAATGAGCATGGCAGCTATAGAGCCTATACAACTTTGAAGTATAATGGTCAAAGGAACATACGCATAATAGTTTTCTTTAAACTCTGCTAATAAACTTTTTTCTGAAATGGTTTTCATAACTTTGGTTTTTAAATTCACGGACAAAGTTACTCCTGCTAACCCCTCGTATTTTATGAGCCAAATCATAAACCCATGATTGACGAAGCAATTTTATTGGATTACCAAGCAGAAGTGATTGAATACTCAGTGGGCGACGTGATTTTTTCTGAGAATCAACGGGCTTTATTCTATTTTCAAGTGCAACAGGGAGAAGTGAAAATGTACAACCTCAACGAAGATGGAAAAGAGTTTGTACAAGGTATGTTTACCAATGGGGAAAGCTTTGGCGAGCCACCTTTGTTTGGTGAATTTAAGTATCCTGCCTCAGCTATTGCTATTAGCGATGTGAGCATTATTAAGCTAGCTAAGGAAGCTTTTTTTTCGCTACTGAAAGAGCATTTTGAAATCCACTTGCACATGACAGCAACACTTTCACGCAGGTTGAGCTACAAAGCTATGATGATGAAAGAAATATCGGTGTTTCCACCAGAACACCGTGTATTGACCGTGATCGATTTTTTAAAACTGAAAGACGGGAATCCCCCAAACTTTCAAGTAGACCTTACACGACAACAAATAGCAGATTTAATTGGGCTACGGGTAGAAACGGTTATCAGGGCTGTAAAAAAGCTGGAAGAAGATGAAGAAATTAAAATAATCAACCGAAAAATACATCGGTAAAAAATCAAAAAGTTAGTACCTTCGGCAGTATGTTACACGTAGTTATTTTAGGATTTGGCAACATTGGAAGCAATTTATGTAATGCTTTATATAATTCATCGCAAGTTTCAGTAATTCAAATATTTAGTAGAAATTTAATTACACTGCCTAACAACCTAAAATCCATTTCGGTTACTTCAAATATTTCAGAAATTAAAGAGGCCGATGTTTATATCATTGCCATTCCAGATGATGCGATTGCCGACTTCTCTGCAACCTTACCATTTAATGATAAATTGGTGGTGCACACTTCAGGAAGCGTGCCTATGCAAGCAATTGATGAGAAGAATAGAAAAGGGGTATTTTATCCGTTACAAACCTTCACCAAAAACAATTTGGTCGATTTTTCTGAAATCCCTATTTGTATTGAAGCTGAAGAACAAACCGATTTAAAGTTGCTTAAAAAATTAGGTGAAAGCATTTCAAAGAATGTGACAGAGGTTTCTTCTGAAGACAGGAAGACACTTCACCTTGCCGCAGTGTTTGTAAACAACTTTGTAAATCACATGTATCACATTTCTGAAGATATTTTAAAGGAAAGCAATCTAGATTTTAAATTATTGAAACCCCTTATCGCCGAAACAGCAAACAAAATAAAAGGTTTATCGCCAGAACAAGCCCAGACTGGCCCTGCTAAACGGAACGACCTAAAAACAATTGAAAATCATTTACATTTGCTTAAGGATAGTCCGTATAAGGAGGTTTATAAGCAAATGACGGAAGCAATTAAGAAAGAATATTTAGAATAAAAAATAGCGCAAATGAAAAAAATTATATTTTTCTTTTTTATAGTTTCAATAGTAAGTTGTGGACGGCCTTTTTACACTAACAGCAATTATTTTAATTGTGCCAAAAACAATACATACGAAGCCAATACAGATAAAAAGCAATTAATCTATGCGATTTTGGAAAGAGCCGTAGTTTCTAAGAAAGACATTCCCGATTACCAACTTATTTCAAATAAGAATAAAATTTACATAAACAATGTTTCCTATACTAGGTTCTTTGGAGGTATGACAAAGCCTAATGAAAGTCAAGTATTTGTTTCGGAAATTCCCAGTACAATAGGCGACGTCCAGTTTTGTTTAAAATCAGAATCTGAACTACAAGCTATTGCCAACAAAACTGACGATTTTCTATATTTGACTTTAGGAAGCATTAAAATAACAGATGAAACGGCTAAAATAGGACTTTCTAATAGTTGGATTGTAAAAAAAAGAAACAAAGGGAAGTATGTGATGATGAGCGGCGGGGGTTATATATTAACATTTAAAAAAGTAAATGGAGAATGGGTTTTTGACGAAACGAAGCCTGTGCATTCTTGGATTTCATAAAAAAGAACGTATATAAGCATATTATTAATTAAAGAGACCCCTGCCGAAGTTTATATTGAGCCCTTAGACAAGCTCAGGACAGGCTGGGTCGAAATACAGGAAATTACACATGGAAAAAAGCTATAAAGAATACCTTAACCAAATTACCACCTTTATTTTTGATGTAGATGGTGTCCTTACCGATGGTTCCATTAGCATCACCACCGAAGGCGAAATGTATCGTACCATGCACACCAAAGACGGTTTTGCGCTAAAAACGGCACTAAAGAAAGGGTTTAACGTGTGCATCATTAGTGGTGGCACCAATGAAGGCGTGCGCGCGCGGTTACGTGGACTTGGTATTACCGATATTTATCTTGGTGCTCACCACAAGACCGATACAATGGACGAATATCTGGATGTGTACGATATTAAACCCGAAAATGTACTTTTTATGGGAGATGATATTCCTGATCTCTACGTTATGCAACAAATAGGCTTACCGTGTTGTCCGCAAGATGCCGTGCCGGAGATTAAGGCGATTTCAAAATATGTATCTCATAAAAAAGGTGGAAAAGGGTGTGTTCGCGATGTCATTGAGCAAGTACTTAAAGTACAGGGCAAATGGATCAAGAAAGAAAATGCAAGTGCGAAGTACGATTAGTAAATAGAGGCTTTGTTGTTGAATTACTTAAAACTCACCCGACCTATAAACCTACTGTTAATCGCATTGGTTCAAGTGCTAATTAAATATAGCCTTTTTGAACCTTTCGACGCAGTCACTTCGCTATCCAATTTACATTTTTCACTATTAGTAATTGCCACGGTTTGTATTGCGGCAGGTGGTAATATTATCAATGATATCTACGATGCCGAAGTTGACCGTATCAATAAACCGAAAAAAGTGATTGTAGGTAAAGCTATTTCAGAACGGAATGCAAGCACGCTTTACGTTATGCTCACTACCGTAGGAGTAGGTATCGGGTTTTATCTCGCCAATACCATAGGTAAACCTGTATATACAACGCTTTTCATCAGTATTGCTGCATTATTATATCTCTATGCCACGTATCTTAAAACCATTTTACTTGCGGGTACGGTTTTAGTATCTATCTTGGTCGCAATGAGTATTATTATAGTTGGCCTTTTTGATCTTGTTCCGGTTATAAACCTCAGCAATCAGGCTTCCCAATGGGATGTGTTTAAAATAAGCTTAGAGTATGCCCTGTTCGCTTTTATCCTGAATTTCATTCGTGAATTGGTAAAAGACCTACAAGACATTAATGGTGATAAAAATGGTGGTAAAAGTACTCTTCCTATTGCCATTGGCAGAAGCCGCGTCACTACAGTTGTATTTGCTTTAGGAGCCATTACAACCCTTTCTGTTATTGCTTACATGTATGTTTTCTTATACGCTTACACCTCAGCAATTTTATATTTTCTGTTTTTAGTAGTCGCACCGCTTCTATTCTTTTGTATCAAGTCTTTTGAAGCTGAAAAAACCAAACACTACGCTCTTTTGTCCCTCCTTTTAAAAATTATCATGTTCACAGGAATGTGCTCTATGATGTTATATCCTTTTGTAATTTTATAGCTTTATTAAAAGAAATGAGAAGCTAGAAGTTAGAAACTAGATAGAGGATGCTAAATTTATGTTACAAGTAAGTTTTACCTATTTCATTAATTACTTAATAACTAATAAAACTCATTTCTCAAATCTCAATACTGAATACTATAATCTATGCTACAACAAAAACTAATCAACCACAATATCATTCTCGCATCAGGGTCGCCAAGACGACAAAATTTTTTTAAAGAACTGGGAATTCCCTTTACTGTTGACGTGCGCAAAGTGATTGAAAAATTTCCAGCTGAATTAAAAGGAACCGAAATCACCGACTATTTAGCACAGCTTAAAGCTTCGATGTTTAAAGAACTTTCTGAAAATGATATACTTATTACCAGCGACACCATCGTTTGGAAAGAAGGAACAGCCATGGAAAAACCCAAAGATGCTGCTCATGCTAAAGAAATGTTGGCCGATTTAAGCGGTAAGTTTCACGAAGTGATTACATCGGTATGTTTTACGGGGGCTGACTTTCAAAAAACGGTCAATGAAACTACTAAAGTTTGGTTTTCAGAGCTTTCCGAAGAAGAAATTAATTATTATGTCGATACCTATCAGCCTTTTGATAAAGCAGGCGCCTATGGTATTCAGGAATGGATTGGGTATATTGGTATTGATAAAATTGAAGGTTCTTTTTTTAACGTTGTAGGCTTACCAACACGATTGGTTTATAAAACCCTCATAGCGCTTACTTCAAAATAATGAAAGTACTTTTGTTTTTCTATACCTTTACGTATAAATTATAATGATGCATAAAATTGGTATTTCCCTTATTTATAAAATCGTTCTTCTAGTAAGCATTGCTGTTGCGAGCTTTTCTTGCAAAGAATCGGAACATAACCTAATCCCAAATAGTAATACGGAAGCAACCGACTCTGTTACGGGCAACCGTCAATTACCAGAGCAATTTAAAAACTACTGGTATGCTGGCAAGGCAGAGCTTACTTCTTATGAGCTTATGCAAGAACGCTATGGTGAAATCCGTCAAGGGACGGCTGTAACCATATTCGTTACCGAAGACTTTCTGCCCGATGCCCAAGTAAAAGCCAATACGCAATCTGAAGAAAATGTTTCGGTATTAAAGCTGAATAAAACCAAGAAGTTTACAACTGGTATTTATCCATATTCTATAATGACGAGTACCTTTAACCCTATACAAACGCCTAAACACGCACTTAAAATTAGCAACTCGGTACAAGAATGGTGCGGACAAGTATACATGCAACTTAATAACCGAGAAAAATTCAATATTATTTCTCATTCCTATTTTGAAGGGGAGGCCGATCAAGAGCTTACACTTAATAAAACTTGGCTGGAAGACGAACTGTGGAACTTAGTTAGAATCAACCCAGAAGAATTACCTACCGGAGATATGGAAGTAGTACCCTCATTCGAATTTATCAGGTTACGCCACAAAGAAATTAAAGCCTATCGTGCTCATGCCAATATTAAACAAGGCGATTCCCTTTCCGTATATTCGTTACATTACCCAATGTTAGAACGAGAACTTATCATCTATTTTAATAGTGATTTCCCTTATGAAATTGAAAAATGGGAAGAAACCAATGGTACTGCCCCTAATGATAGTACTCGCTTAAAAACCACTGCCCATAAAATAAAACGCATTCGTAATGACTATTGGAACTTGAACCGAAATAAAGATACCGGCCTGCGCGATACCTTAGGCCTTAAATAATATTTATATGAATATCGAATTGTATTTCCCTCAAATACTAAAGTCTATTTTTGTCATACTCCTTTTTTTAGTATTACGCTATATGGCCATTAGTGTTATTAAGCGATACGCCAATAAATTTGAAAGGCTAGAGCATCGTACTGGATTGATTATGAAACACGTAAATTTTACGATTATTTTTAGTATTGTGCTTTGTTTAATTTTAATATGGGGTGTAGAAATTAAAGACCTGGGGTTGGTTATGTCCTCTGTATTTGCGGTTATTGGAGTTGGTTTTTTTGCCCAATGGTCTATCTTAAGCAACATTACTAGTGGAGTGATTATGTTTTTCACCTTTCCTTATAAAATAGGAGATTATATTAAGATTCACGATAAAGAATTTCCGTATGAAGGGATGATAGAGGATATTAAAAGTTTTCACGTGATGGTTCGTACTAAAGAAAACGAGCTCATTACCTACCCCAACAGTATGATGCTTCAAAAAGGAGTGACAGTAATTAAAGCCGATGACTATCACGACATGGTCGATCAAGAAGAAGAACACGATAAAAACCTTACGGAGCACGGAACCGACTAATTGCCTCGATCGCTTTTAAACTGTATCGTTTTAGCGGAATTAATCTAAATAAACAGTACAGTGAATCCCTCTTATTTACTATATCATCTATTTTCTTTTTTCTTTCAGCAAAGCGATCTTTCTTCTTTGTAAATACACTACTTTTTTCACTATATAATTTGGTATCTTTGATTCTTTCAGAAAAAAATACACCAAATTCTATGCGCAACATTTTTACCGTACTGCTTCTGTTAAGTATCAGTGCAACCGCCTGCTTCTCTCAACAACCTCAAAAACCAACTGCTTCTGAAATTTACCACGACCTACAGCAACTCAATTTCCTTGGGTCGGCTATGTACATTGCAGCACATCCCGATGATGAAAATACCCGCTTGATTTCTTATTTGGTAAATGATGTTCACGTGCGTACAGCGTATCTATCCTTAACCCGGGGTGACGGGGGGCAAAACTTAGTTGGTCCTGAGATTCGTGAGTTGCTTGGTGTAATTCGAACCCAAGAATTATTGGCGGCACGTCGTACCGATGGCGGACTGCAGTTATTTACCCGTGCCAATGACTTTGGATATTCCAAGACCCCAGAGGAGACATTGGCTATTTGGAACAAAGAAGAAGTGTTGAGCGACGTGGTACGCGCCATTCGAAAATTTAAACCCGATGTTATTATCAACCGCTTCGATCACCGCAGTCCAGGTTCTACTCACGGGCACCACACCTCATCTGCTATGTTAAGTGTAGAGGCATTCGATTTGGTAAACAATCCTAACAGCTATCCTGAAACTGCTAATACATTTGGTACGTGGCAGCCTAAACGGTTGTTTTTCAACACAAGTTGGTGGTTCTACGGAAGCCAAGAAAAGTTTGAACAAGCAGACAAAACCAATTTAGTAGAAGTACAGACCGGAAGCTATTTTCCTTCATTGGGCTTGTCTAACGGAGAGATTGCTTCCTTAAGCCGAAGCATGCATAAGTCTCAGGGGTTTGGTAGTACGGGTACCCGCGGAAACCAAAATGAATGGCTGGAATTCTTAAAAGGTGATTTTAAAGAAGGAAACAATAACTTATTTGAAGGCATTGACACCTCTTGGTCGCGTATTGAAGGCGGCGAAACTATAGGTGGCATTCTATATCCACTGGAAGATAATTTCGATTTTAAAGACCCCTCCAGAATGCTCCGTCCCTTGCTACAAGCTTATGAATTGGTCAAAAATATTGAAGACGACCATTGGCGAACCATAAAAACAAAACAACTGGAACAGTTGATTATCGACTGTGGCGGTATTTTTGTTGAGGCAGTCGCCCAGAGCAATTCCATTATACCTGGTGAAAAATACAATGCCAACTTTGAAGCCATAAACCGGAGCAACTTCCCTATAACGTTAGCGTCTATTAACTATCCTTCAGGAAAGACAATTGTAGCCGAGAACAAAACCTTGGCTCCAAATGAAAAACACACCCTAGAAGCCACTTTGTATTCTGAAAATGAAACAAACTCAGGTCCTTATTGGTTAAAGGAAAAAGGATCTTTAGGTATGTACAAGGCACCCAAAGCAATAATAGGCGAACCGGAAACCCCAGCACCCGAACAAGTGATCTTTAATTTAAACTTGAGCGGCACCAAACTATCCATAAAACGAAATATTGTATATAAATACAATGATCCAGTAAAAGGCGAAGTATATCAACCCTTAGAGGTATTACCAGAAGTAACTTCTAGCATTGCAGAAAAGGTATTAATCTTTTCTTCTAAGGATGAACGCTCAATTCCTGTAACTATAAAAGCTGGTCGTGATAATGTAAATGGCACAGTACAATTAAACCATCCTGACGGTTGGGAAGTAAAACCTGCACAGCCTACCTTCAACATTGCTAAAAAGGGAGATGAGCAAACCATTGTGTTTACCGTAACACCACCTAAAGAACAAAGTGAAGGATATTTAAGACCCTTGGTATCTATGGGAGACGATTTTTTTGATAAGGAATTGATCACAATCGATTATGAGCATATCCCCTATCAGCGTGTGCTGCTTCCTTCCGAAGCAAAAGTGGTGCGTATTGATATCGAAAAGGAAGGCGAATCCATTGGGTACATCGAGGGTGCTGGCGATGCAATTCCGGAAAGCTTACGCCAAATTGGATATCAAGTCACCACCATTCCGCCTTCAACCATTACCTACGAAAACCTGAAAAAGTTTGATGCCGTAGTAGTAGGCATTAGAGCGTATAATACGGTGCCGGAATTGGCTTTTAAACAAGCGGCATTCAATAAATATGTACAAGAAGGAGGTACGTTGTTATTACAGTATAATACAAGTCATAGATTGGTAACTGAAGACATAGCGCCTTACTCCCTCTCCTTATCAAGAGACCGCGTTACCGATGAACTTAGTGATGTTACCTTTTTAGCACCTGAACATTCAGTATTAAATGAACCCAACGAAATTACACAAGCCGACTTTACAGGTTGGGTGCAAGAGCGAGGGTTATATTTCCCTGACCAATGGGCCCCAAAGTTTGTCCCCATATTAGGAATGCACGACAAAGGTGCACCTGTAACCAAAGGCTCCCTATTGGTAGCCGAATATGGTAAGGGGTACTATATTTATACCGGCTTAAGTTTTTTTAGAGAGCTACCTGCCGGTGTGCCGGGTGCTTATCGCTTATTTGCTAACTTATTATCTTTAGGCAACTAATTATGAATGATTCAACCAACAAACCGGTAAAAAAGTGGAGTTACGTAGCTGTGATCTTACTTAATGCGGTGTACATTATTTTGTTTTATTTTCTAATGCAAAGCTTTTCCTGATGCAGCAAATTGATTGGATTGTTCTACTGGGTACCCTCGCGTTTATTGTACTGTACGGTACATGGAAAACCCGTAAAAATAGAAATGTAAACGATTACTTAAAAGGCGGTAGCGATGCTAATTGGTGGACCATCGGGTTAAGTGTGATGGCGACCCAAGCCAGTGCCATTACCTTTTTGTCCACACCGGGACAGGCCTTTCACGATGGGATGGGATTTGTACAGTTTTACTTTGGCTTGCCCATAGCGATGGTTATTATCTGCCTCGTGTTTATCCCTATCTATCACCGGCTAAAAGTATATACGGCATATGAATACCTAGAGACTAGGTTCGACTTAAAAACACGTACCTTAACTGCCATCCTCTTTTTAATACAGCGAGGCTTAGCAGCCGGAATTACCATTTTTGCCCCAGCCATTATCTTATCGGCTGTATTGGGGTGGAATTTAAGCTACCTTACCATCGGTATTGGCGCACTCGTGATTATCTATACCGTAAGCGGTGGTACCAAAGCGGTAAGTGTCACTCAAAAGCAACAAATGGCCATCATTTTTGCAGGAATGTTCATTGCCTTTTTGTTAATATTAAACTATTTACCGTTAGATATTTCATTCACCAACGCCTTAGAAATTGCTGGCGCCAACGGAAAACTGGATGTGCTCGACTTTTCATTCGATTTTGACAACCGTTATACCTTTTGGAGTGGTATTATTGGAGGTACCTTCTTGGCGCTCTCCTACTTTGGTACCGATCAAAGCCAAGTGCAACGGTATTTATCAGGTAGGTCATTAAAACAGAGCCAAATGGGATTGATTATGAACGGACTTCTAAAAGTCCCCATGCAATTCTTTATACTGTTGGTGGGAGTTATGGTATTTGTATTTTATCAGTTTAACGCCTCTCCCCTACATTTTAACCCAGCAGCGGTGAATGACGTCATGCAATCTGAATACGCTGAGGAATACCAAGCTTTACAAGCCGAAAAACAAAGTCTGGACAAACAATTGAACAGCAAGCAACTTACCTATTCCGCTACCCAAGATGCTACGGAAAAAGAGATACTCTTAGAGGAAATACAAATTATAAACATTACTGAAGACGAGCTACGCCAGCAGTCACGTGACCTTATTGAAAAAGCGAACCCTGAAGCCGAAACCAACGATAAAGATTACGTATTTATTCACTTTATCTTAAATAACCTGCCCAGAGGGTTAATTGGCCTTTTATTGGCTGTTATTTTAAGCGCAGCCATGTCTTCTACCGCATCAGAATTGAATGCCTTGGGGTCTACCACCACAATAGATTTATACAAACGCAACACCCCAGGAAAGAATGAAAAGCACTATATGCATGCTTCCAAGTGGTTTACCCTGCTTTGGGGAATCATCGCCATTGGGGTAGCCAGTGTGGCAAACTTATTTGAAAACTTGATAGAGTTAGTCAATATCATCGGTTCTATTTTCTACGGAAATGTACTCGGTATCTTCCTATTGGCCTTCTTTATTAAGTTTGTACACAGCAGGGCTACGTTTATTGCAGCACTTATTACCCAAGCTATTATTATTTATATATGGTGGATCGACCTGATGCCATATTTATGGTTGAACCTAGTAGGCTGTGCGCTGGTGATGGGGATAGCGGCACTTTTGCAAGTGGTGTTGCCTGGGAAAAATGAAGAAAACACTTTGAGTAAATAATTACCTCTTATGAATTTTTTTTACAGAACCTTTTTACTTTTTATCCTCTTCTATTCTTCAAACACTCACGCACAAGACTATTTTAAAGGTGTTATACACTATTCTGTGTCATATGAAAGTCTTCACCCAAACATTCAAAAACAAGTGTTAGAGCGTAATCTAGGCACTTCATTTACAGCTTATATACTAGAAGACCGCTATGCAACCATTTACAATACCAAAGGTGAAAATGGTTGGAGGAAGATAATCGTTCGTTTGGATGAAGGATACACCTATACCGAACTTGAAAAATCTGATACGATTGTAAAAACGAAATTTGGAAATAGTGATGAAAAATTAATTGATGTAAAGAAGAACACCAAACCTACTAAAGAGGTATTGGGCGAACAGTGTCTATCAGTTACCTTAACTACAGAAAACACAGATCCTAATGCATGGTACACACTCCATTCTGGCACATATTATTACAGCCCAAAGTATAAACTAAACCCTAAATTATATGAGGATTATGTTGATGGGTTTTGGAATGAATATGTAAAACGATCTCAAGCGGTGAGTATTTGGAATAAGAATGAATTTCGACCTTATTTCACTTCCATTTCTGAAGCTACATCAATAGAAGAAAAAGAAGTAGACAAGGCTTTCTTTAACCCGAATCCAGATAAGGTTATCATAGAAGAATTATCAAAATAGGTTGTTGTACTCAAAACACATTAAAGCTGAGTTTCAATAACCCCTTCCCCGTAGTCTAAAACCTGCATTTCCCTTTTTATAAAATCGTACCTTTGGGTAGGTTTTACTATTACTTGCATAGTACAACCACTAACAAATACAAAAGGAATAGCTATAACCAACACAACCGCTATGAAAAAACTACTGTTCTTTTGTACCGCCATACTACTAACAGTATCGGTACACGCGCAACAATTTGATGTTTCTTTTTCTAAAGATGTTCTTTCTGAACCCTTTACAGGGAACGTACTGCTCTATCTTTCGCAAGAAAACAAAAACCCAAAAAATGCTTTTGTACCGTTAGAGTTACCTCCGGTGTACCGTGTGCAGGTAACCAACTTACAACCTAACGAAGGGGTGGTGTTTGACGATTCGGCTATTTCATACCCTAATACGCTTTCAAACATTGAGCGCGATACGTATTATGTGCAGGTAGTATTCGATCGTAATTTAGGGGGACAGACCATTGGTACGAGTCCGGGGAATCTTTATTCCGAGCCGCAACAAGTAATCTTCGATAAAAATTTTGATACCACCCATACCCTACAAGCCGATCAAGTAGTGCCCGAAATTCCGTTTACAGAAACCAAGCACTTAAAAGAACTCGCCATACAATCGGAATTATTAAGTGAGTTTCACGATAAAGAAGTTACCATAGCCGGCGCTGTGAGTTTGCCAGATGAGTATTACGAAAACCCTGATGCTACCTACCCAGTATTGTTTTCGGTATTTGGGTTTGGTGCTAATTATAAAACCCATTCCGGATCTAAAAAATATGCTTTTTCACACCTGGCCGATACCCCGGCTATTGTGGTCTATCTGGATGGTAACAGTCCCGAAGGGCATTCCACCTATGCCAATAGCGATATAAATGGCCCTTGGGGCGATGCTTTGGTAAAAGAATTTATCCCAGCTTTAGAAACACAATACCGTACCAATGGGGCCAAATTCGTGTTTGGACATAGTAGTGGGGGTTGGACGTCCTTATGGCTTCAGTTAAACTATCCCGAAACCTTTTCAGGGGCTTGGGCCAGTGCACCCGACCAAGTGGATTTTAGAAACTGGCAAGGCGAAAATATTTATCAAGTGGACAACCTATACTACGATCCCAACGGAAACCTATTGGCCGATATCACCATGGGCGGCGGCTATCCCATTATAGCGGCCAAAGATATGTACCAAGTAGAACACGTAGTATACAGGGGCGACCAGATCCATTCGTTCGATGCGGTTTTTAGCAGTCGCGATGCCGATGGAGAGATTATCCGCTTGGTAGATGCGGAAACTGGAGACATTAACAAAGAAGCCTTACCACTTTTTAAACGCTACGACCTTTCGTATCAGATACGTACTAACTGGGAAACCTATAAGGACGCAGTAAATAACGACATTCGCATTTCCATAGGCGAACAGGATAACTTTCACCTTCACAAAGCAGTGCACCTGTTTGATGATGAAATGAAAAAACTGGAATCTACTATTGAGATTGACTATTACCCCGGCGATCACTTTACCGTCTTTACAAAGGAATATAAAGAAGACGGACAGCAGTTTTTAGACACCCAATACCAAGAGTGGCAACAGGAAAACAAGTAACTGTTTTTTGAATTTTAATTTTCAGTAGTACGCAAATAAGTTTATTGTGTTATACAACCGTTATACTACCTAGATAGTCACTGGTGGAGTACTGTTTTGACGCTGTATTTTTAAACGTTGCCCATATCTCTAGCGTAAGATCTTGCAGTTCTTCGGGGAATTGTAACACCACTTCCCCCATATGTCGTTGGGCGGCGGCTTCAAAGAAAATAAAGTCTTGCGTAGCGGGCACATAGGCTATAGCCGATAGTTCATCCTCAGCATATGCCAAGCCCAGTGTGCTATTGTCTGTCCATTGTAACGATGCTTTCTGCTCCGCTTGCGCTGTGATAGATGCATTCACCAACCCGCGTATGGGGCCTTTGCTAATAAGCACTTTTGGATAATCAATACTGAAACTATCGGCCGTGGGAATCATGGCCTCTGTTAAAAAATACGACTTCGCGAAATCGAATCGGCTTTTCTTTTCTTCGGGTTGGTCAAAGCTTTCGTTTAAAAAAGCTTTTATCGGTAGCATAAAAGCGTACATCATTTTAAACTTTAGTCGATTGCGCAGTTGTGCAGGGCTCGGCTTCTTGGTCGACTTTTTGGGTTTGCTTCGCATCACGGGAACCCCACGCCACGTAGTACCTACCACAGTACCCACCGTACCGGAAAAACCACCTAAAATACCATTATTGAATGTTGCCATAACAAGTAGAATTTGGTTAAGTTAGTATAAGGGGAGCCCCGAAATATAAAACGTATTCCCTTAAAAAACAAGTGTGTACCCAAAAAAAGCAAGGCGCACTCCCCTAGTTTCATCCGAGTTTTCTTCGAGAATACTTCGACCATTGCCCGTAAAAGCAGGTGTTTCTCGAAGAATCCTCGAAGGAATATCGAGCCAAACCTGAGTAAAACTCAAAAAACAATACAGCATACAAGTGACCAATTTTGTGCTTTGCTTTTTTTAGGTATATTTGAAGGATACTCCCCTAGATTTTATAAAAATAACAATAGCTTAAAAGCACAAAAATCTGCTCTTAGGATGTCAAATAAAGTATATAAGAGCAAAAACATTGCTTATATATACAAGTTACCCACAAGCTAAAAAACCAAGGTTATATAAAAAACATTAACTATTTAAAATCACTTTAAGGAATTAAAAACTATGGAAATACAGAAAGTTTATAAATGCTTTATATCTTCTCCTGGAGATTGTGAAAAAGAGAGAGAAATTTGTCAAAGTGTAATAAATAAAATAAATACAGGCTTAGCAAAACATCTTAGAATCAACTTTCAAACTTTTATGTGGGAATATGACGTTTTACCAGATATGGGGGGAAATGGTCAAGAAATTATCGATAAGTATATAGAAAAATCAAATTACGATATCTTTATTGGTATAATGAAAAATCGTTTCGGACATCCAACAAAAAAAGCTGGAAGTGGGACGGAACACGAATTTAATGATGCTTTAGTTCGAAAAAATAAATCCAATGATTCAATTCCTCAAATCATTTTCTTCTTCGGAAAAGAAAACGTTGATTTAGACAATCCAAAAATTGATGAAATTTTAGAGCAACACAAAAAAGTGAAAACGTTCAAATCTAAAATTGGCGGTAATGGTATCTATACTGATTTTGAATCAATTGAAAATTTTGAAAAAAAATTAGAAGAAAAACTAAACTTGTTTATTTCTGAATTATCTCCTCTAAATAACCCTAATGAGAAAATTAAAGAAATCGATGCTGTACAAAAACAACTTGAAAAAGATTTAGATGACTCCCTAAAAACATATAATGAAAAAAGTCCTGTCTGGATTGAACCTATAATTAGTACAAAACGAGAAATACCTACTAACCCATCTAAAAACGAAGATAATAGAATTGAGTTAGATTATTTTATTCAAAATCCAGCAAATATAATTATTAAAGCTCCTTCAGAATTTGGCTTAACGTCATTAGCTCATTTTTTAAAATTAAATGCATGGAAATCGGGAAAAACATTTGTCTATATTGACTCTAAAAAAACAAAGCGTCATAAAGTAGTAAAGGATATTCTAAATGAAGTCAAAGACTATTATTTTAAAACTATTGAAGATGTAGATTGTATTATACTGGATTCTATTTGCTTTGAAGAACATGGTATTATGCAGATGATAAAGAATATTTGTGATGAATTCAAGAATATTCCTTTAATACTTTTAAATACACTTGATAATAACTTTTTTCTTAAATCTGATGAAGATGATAAAGTAGAAATTAGAAGAGACTTTAAACCTTATTATCTACTTCCTTTGCCACAAAAAGAAGTAAGGAAAGTTGTTACTACTTATGCAAAATCAAAATCGTTTATAGAAGATTATGAGAAGACTCTTTCAAAAGTCACTAAAGACCTAGAAACGCTCAATATGCATAGAACTGTTAAAAACTGTATTTCGGTTCTGAAAGCAAGCTCAAAAATGGCGGATGATTACTCTCCTATTAATAGAACAAAATTATTAGATACAATATTAAACGGAGTATTTCAAGATTATAATCTGCCAACATATCATGACGAAAAACCTGATGTTGGAGATTGTAGGTTTGTATTAGGTTATTTGTGTGAACTACTGGTTTTAAAAGAAAATTTTGAATTTAATGATAAGTTTTTCAGAGAAGAATTAACTAAGTTCTGTAATGAAAATTTTATTTCTTTAGATTTAAGCTACTTATTAAGTGTTTTAAAAGATAATTCTATAATTGGCAGTACAAGTTCAGGTGAAAACTATTTTAAAAATTCATATTGGGTTTTCTACTTTATTGCACAAAGAATGAATATGGATGCTAATTTTCGTGAAAACATTTACAAAAACAAAAAGTATATTGATTATCCTGAAATTATCGAATTTTACACGGGTATAGATAGAAACAAAGAAGATGCTTTAATCATTCTAAGTAAAGACCTAGAGGAAACTTTACAAGTAGTAAGAACTAAAGTAAACATTCCTAATGATTTAAATCCTTTTAAAGCAATACAATGGAATCCTGACATTCCAACTTTAGAAAAAGAAGAAGCTAAAATTGGTGATAATGTTATTATATCAGGATTACCTGAGGAAGTTAAAGATAAATACGAGGATAAAAATTACAACCAAATTAAGCCTTATAATCAAGTCATAAATTCAGTTATTAGAGACTATTCTTTTTTAGTCTTAATGCGTCAAATTTCGGCTACTTCAAGAGCGTTGCGCAATAGTGACTTTGTTACAGATTCAAATCTCAAAAAAGAATTACTTAATAAAATTACTCAAGGATGGAATGAAGTTAACAAACTACTAATTGTTTTAGCTCCATTACTTGCCGATAAAGGTAATGTAGCATTTGAAGGTGCTAGATTTAATCTAGTTGAAGACGATTTCAATATCGCTGACCCAACTCAAAAAAGAATGGCTGTATTATTAGCTTTACCTACAAACATTGTTAAGTTTTTTAAAGATGACTTATATTCAACTAAAATTGGTCCCCTTCTTATTGACAAAGCAATTAAAGAATCTAATACTTTAATCAAACATGAGATTATGTTATTAATAATAGCTGAGAGACCACAAAAATGGCGCGAAGTCATTGATAGTTATATAGTCAGTCTCGATAAAAATTCCTTTTTTCTTTCAGACGTATTATCAGTATTAAAGTTCAACATAGATTTTAAAGCAACAGAAATGGAGGACTTGAATAAATTAAAAATGTTAGCAAAAAAATGTAGAGCTAAGCATATTTTGAAAAATAACAATCCAAACCTTGGATTAATAAAACGTCTTGATAGATTAGAGAAAGGTTCAAGATACTAACTTATACAAGACTAAAAAATAAAAAAAACCAGCTGGTAACAACGTATCCTGTGAAAAGCACTCGTTCAGCTCTTTAAAATTACTATTTTATTTTTTTAATTAATTATGTATAGCTCAGCTTTTGTATGGGCTTTAGACTAAAAAAAGTTAGACAACAATGCTATAAATAATTGCCTGTAAAAGAAGTGCTAACCCACGCAACGAAATCATACTCAAACACGTTGTAACACATTAAAAAAACATACCTATTGAAAACATTGGATCTACCAGCAAAATATATTGAATTAAAAAATGAGGTCGAATCTTATTATTTGGATTATGAAACTAACGCAGATGTAAAAAACAGAACTGAAAAGTATTACAAAGGAATTCAAATTTTATTTTCACCGCTTATACTAAAACCAAAAATAATGTTCATCGGAATAAATCCAGGTGCAGGTTTTTATAATTATAATGGAAAGCACGTCAAAAGATTTAGTCCTTTAAATAAAATGGAATACTCATACGGCGAATATAGATTAGCTAAACAAACAAGAAAATTATTTGAGCTTGCCGGATTAACAAACGACGATTTAAAAAATTCTGTAAAATCGAACTGCTTTTTTTTTGCAACAAAGAATGAAAAAGAACTTTATCAGTTTTTGAGTCATTTAAAACCGACTGGAGTTTATACAAAATCAAAAAAGTGGATAAATATTTTAGTCAAAATAGTTGAGCCAAGGATAATAATTTGCGAAGGAAAGAGTGCCTTCGATAGATTTATAAAAGACAAAGATTGTGAAATTAAAACTCACGAAAAAGTATTGTTTGCAAAATGGAACGAAATAAAAATTATCGGTTATAAGAGAAATTTCAGTAATATTATGTCGATAAATGATGTCGCCCAAAAACTGAAAAAAGCGCAGAATAATGTGCTACAATAAAGAACTGAAGTGAAAAACAAAACTTTTCTTAATTAATTTTTGACAATAGTATTTTAGGCTTACGGATTTCTAAATTGGATTCGTATGCTCTTTTCTTCTTTCTGATTATAACCTAAAGTTACCTGATTCATTAAAAATCAAACTTAAGATGTATAACCGCAATTTGCTTGCGCCAATTCACTTTGCTCGTGTCGGCGGATTCGACTACCCTACTGTTATGCTCAGGACAGGTTAAACCCACTCTGTAATTGCTACCGTTTATGCTTTAACAAAATTAAGTATCTTTAATACCGTAACTTACGGTTATATGCGAACGTTAGCCTTCATTATGAACAACTAATACCAATATAAATTTTTATTTTAACGTATGTATTTAGTTATATTTAAATTCAAAAGAAATTAATGAAACATTACATCTACTTATTAGTACTTATCGGATCGATTTTAATGGTAAATCAA
>CEPR01063062.1_pt1 | contig 68339 bp, 58 predicted proteins | sample 530431 | NCBI WGS metagenome assembly CEPR01 (sample SAMEA2620078, study PRJEB7988) | marine metagenome | isolation source: saline water (ENVO:00002010), including
CTTTGTATTTAAAATAGTTCTAAATAAACAGGAAAACAATTGATACTTTTTGTTAAAAGCTTTTTCGGTGGTATTTTTGTCTACCTTAATTTTTGAAAAATTAAACCATAATGGGAATATTATCCGCTTCGATCGCCAAAAAAGTGGCGATGGCCCTTTCAGGTCTATTTCTTGTATTTTTTCTTGCTCAGCACTTTACTATCAATTTTTCCTCAGTTTTTTCGGAAGAAACATTCAATAGCTGGTCTCATTTTATGGGTACCAACCCGTTAGTGCAGTTTATTTTACAGCCCGTTTTAATTTTTGGGGTTGTATTTCACTTTGTAATGGGAATTATATTAGAGCTTAAAAACAATAAAGCTCGAAAAATAAGCTACAAGTCCTATAAAGGAAACACCAACTCTTCGTGGGCATCTAGGAATATGATTATTTCAGGAGCTGTAATCTTAGCATTCTTAGGGTTACACTTTTACGATTTTTGGGTTCCGGAAATGGTTCACAAATATGTTGAATCAAATCCAGAAGATGCAACGAGATATTATGGCGAATTGGTTCATAAGTTTGAAAGCCCAGTACGTACTGGTATTTATGTAATTTCATTCGTGTTGTTAATGTTTCACTTATGGCATGGATTTGCTTCTTCTTTCCAAACCATGGGATGGAACAACAAATTTTCAAAAGCGGTAAAAGGATTTACAAAGCTGTATGCAATTGTAATTCCGTTAGGCTTTATCATTATTGCCTTATACCATCATTTTAATCAAATTTCCCACTAAACAGCAAAAGCTATGTCGATATTAGATTCTAAAATACCAAAAGGACCCTTAGACGAGAAGTGGAAAAATCATAAAAACAGCATTAACCTTGTTAATCCTGCGAACAAACGAAATATTGATGTTATCGTTGTAGGAACAGGTTTGGCCGGAGGAAGTGCTGCAGCAACGTTAGCCGAATTAGGGTATAACGTAAAAACATTCTGCTACCAAGATTCCCCTCGTAGAGCTCACTCTATTGCAGCTCAAGGAGGAATTAACGCTGCAAAAAATTATCAAGGAGATGGTGATTCTAACTACCGTCTTTTTTATGATACGGTAAAGGGTGGCGATTATCGTTCTCGTGAAGGGAATGTATACCGTCTTGCCGAAGTTTCTGCTAATATTATTGACCAATGTGTGGCACAAGGAGTTCCTTTTGCTCGTGAATACGGAGGTTTGTTAGATAACCGCTCATTTGGCGGAGTGTTGGTGTCGCGTACTTTTTACGCAAAAGGACAAACAGGACAACAATTACTATTAGGAGCGTATGCTGCTATGAACCGCCAAATAAACCGTGGTAAAATTCAGCCGTTTAACCGTCACGAAATGTTGGATTTGGTGATTGTTGACGGAAAAGCACGTGGGATTATTGCCCGTGACTTGGTTACTGGTAAACTAGAAAGACATTCAGCACATGCGGTTGTTATTGCATCAGGAGGATACGGAAACGTATTTTTCCTATCCACGAATGCAATGGGAAGTAACGTTACAGCATCTTGGAAAATACATAAAAAGGGTGCCTACTTTGCAAACCCTTGTTACACACAAATTCACCCAACCTGTATTCCAGTTTCGGGAGATCATCAATCCAAATTGACTTTGATGTCTGAATCTCTCCGGAATGACGGCCGTATTTGGGTTCCGAAGAAAAAAGAAGATGCCGAAGCTATTCGTCAAGGTAAAAAGAAACCAACAGAGCTTTCAGAAGAAGAACGTGATTATTACTTAGAGCGTCGTTACCCATCGTTTGGTAACCTAGTACCTCGTGATGTGGCCTCTCGTGCTGCAAAAGAACGTTGCGATGCCGGTTTTGGTGTTAATAAAACAGGAGAAGCCGTATTCTTAGATTTTGCTTCTGCGATTGAGCGTTACGGAAAAGAGCAAGCGGTGATGCACGGAAATCACAATCCAAGCAAAGAAGAAGTTATAAAATTAGGAACAGAAGTCGTTGCTAATAAGTATGGTAACTTGTTTGAAATGTATGAAAAAATTGTGGATGCAAATCCATACAAAACCCCAATGATGATTTATCCTGCCGTGCACTACACGATGGGTGGCGTTTGGGTAGATTACAACTTACAGTCAACAATAAAAGGATGTTACGTTACCGGAGAAGCTAACTTTAGCGATCACGGAGCTAACAGACTAGGTGCCTCTGCCTTAATGCAAGGATTGGCCGATGGGTATTTTGTATTGCCATATACAATCGGTGATTATTTAGCCGATGATATTAGAACTGGAGAAATTTCAACTGATCTTCCAGCTTTTGAACAAGCAGAAAAAGATGTTCGTGAGCGATTGGAAAAATTGATTAACAACAAAGGAACTAAGTCTGTTGATGATATCCACAAACGTCTAGGAAAGATTATGTGGAACAAAGTTGGAATGTCTAGAAACGCACAAGGATTAAAAGAAGCCATTTCAGAAATTAAAGCCTTACGTGAAGAGTTTTGGAAAGAAGTAAAAGTACCAGGTTCTATGGATGAAATGAACCCAGAACTTGAAAAAGCAGGTCGTGTGGCAGATTTCTTAGAATTAGGAGAATTGTTTGCGAAAGATGCCTTGCACCGTGAAGAATCGTGTGGTGGTCACTTTAGGGAGGAATACCAAACCGATGAAGGAGAAGCGATGCGTGATGATGAAAACTTTATGTATGTAGCTGCTTGGGAATATAAAGGCGAACCAAGCGAGGCAGTATTGCACAAAGAAAACTTGGACTACGAGAACATTAAAGTGAAAACTAGAAGTTATAAATAATATTTTAAAGCTTAACTTATGAAGCTTACACTAAAAATATGGCGTCAAAAAGGCGCTAACACAAAAGGAAGTTTGCAAACCTACCCGATTGATGGTGTGGATGGTGATATGTCTTTTTTAGAAATGCTAGACGTTTTGAACGAACAGCTAATAGAAAAGGGAGACGAACCGGTTGTATTTGATCATGACTGCCGTGAAGGTATTTGTGGATCTTGTTCCTTACAAATTAACGGAAAACCACACGGACCTCAGCGTCACACTACGACGTGTCAATTACACATGCGTAGCTTTAATGATGGTGATACGGTAGTGATTGAACCGTTTAGAGCAACTGCTTTTCCTGTAATTAAGGATTTGGTGGTAGATCGTAGTGGTTTTGACCGTATCCAACAAGCAGGAGGATATGTTTCGGTAAATACTTCTGGAAATACAATTGATGCGAATGCTATTCCGGTAGAAAAAGATAATGCAGACGAAGCTTTTAATTCTGCAACATGTATAGGTTGTGGAGCTTGTGTGGCAGCTTGTGTTAATGCAAGTGCGATGTTGTTTACTTCGGCAAAAGTAAGTCAATTTGCTTTGTTACCGCAAGGAGAAGTTGAGGCAACTCGTCGAGTGTTAAACATGGTAGAGCAAATGGACAAAGAAGGCTTTGGAGCTTGTAGTAACACTGGAGCTTGCTTTATTGAATGTCCTAAGGATATTTCATTAGAAAATATTGCACGTATAAATCGCGAATATTTGAAGGCAAGTGCAGAAGGATAAACATTAAAGAATATATTGCTTAGAAAAACCCAAATCTTTTTTCGATTTGGGTTTTTTTATTCTTCTTGGTGTCTTAAATGAAATAAATATAAGCTATTTGTGTTTCTGAAGTAATGTTATTAAGCCTGAAAAGACAAAAAGCTAAATAAAGATACATTCTGAATGTTGTAAATTATTCATACATTGAAAGTGTATGTCCTACGAAGATAAGAAAATAAAAGTACCACAGTTTAGCGAAGAATCTGGTTTTTATACCACTAAAAAACGCTCTAAAATTATGAGCAAGATACGTGGCAAAAACACCAAACCCGAGATGCTGTTCCGAAAAGCATTATGGGCAAAGGGTGTTCGGTATCGTGTGGATTCAAAATACTTGCCGGGCAAACCCGATGTGTCAATTAAAAAATACAAACTGACAATATTTATTGATGGAGAGTTTTGGCATGGTTATAATTGGAGCGAGAAAAAAGAAACCATAAAAAGCAACCGCGGTTTTTGGATACCTAAAATAGAACGGAACATGCAACGCGACCGCGAAGTAAATAGCAAGCTTAATGATATGGGCTATACTGTTTTCAGGTTTTGGGAAAGAGAAGTGAAAAACGACTTAAAAAAATGTATAAACGACGTATTGGTTTATATACAAACGGGCTATGTATTATGATTTAAGTTTCTAAAATTTTTAAAAAAACTGCGGCGCCATTTTACCCGAATAGAAGACAGTTAAGTTTCGTAAAATAACTTGGAGGAATTTGTTCATATCGTAGGGTTTTACAATAATGTCGTTCATGCCACTGTTGTATATTTCAAATCGAAGGTCCTCTACTTCAACCGCTGTTAACGCTACAATTGGAATAGTAGAGTTAAACATACGGATTTTCTTAGTCGCTTCAAGGCCATCTAATACAGGCATATTAATGTCCATCAAAACCAAATCGAAAGCGTTTTTCTTTACTTGTTCAATAGCTTGTTTGCCATTTTCGGCAATTGAACAGATTACTTGGTTTCTTTCTAATATTTTTTTGGTAACCGCTTGGTTAATGCGGTTGTCCTCAACTATTAAAATTCGCTTTTTCACCAACAATTTTTTGTTCAATAAACTATCTTCTATTTTAGTAGTAGCTTTATTTACCACGTTGAACTTTAGAGTAAACCAAAACTCAGAACCTTTTCCCTTTTCACTTTTCACATTTATTTTTGAGTTGTAATGTGATAACAGCTTTTTAACAATGGTCAGTCCAAGGCCAGTTCCTTGATAGCTATAATTTTCATTGTCAATCTGTGAAAATTCATTGAAAATTCGTTCTTGATCTTTTTCTGAAATACCTATCCCAGTATCTTTCACATTGAAACATAATATCGCTTCGTCTGGAGTCACTTTCTCGGGAGTTATATTAATTGTTATATGGCCGTTTTCGGTGAATTTACAAGCATTTCCTACCAAATTCATTAATATTTGTGAAAGAGCTATGGTGTTTCCCTGAAGTACTTTTGGAACTTTTTCTGAAATGGAAACTGATAATTTGTTTCTATTTTGAAGACGCATATACTCAAAAGAAGCAGTTATCTTTTCGATAAAATCGTTAAGGTTAAAGGTTGTGCTGTGTTCCTCCAGTTTATTGGAGTCAATCTTATTAATTTGAAGCACATCGTTGATTAAGGCCAATAAATAATCTGCTGAAAACTTTAACGATTTTAAATCGTTTTCGTGTCCCTTTAAAGATGGATCTTCCAATAAAATGGAGCTTAACCCTATAACACCATATAAAGGAGTGCGCAGTTCATGGCTTACGGTTGAGAAAAACTCAGTTTTAGAACGGGACAGTTTTTCGGCTTGTTGTTTGGCCTCTAAAAATTCCCGGTTTCTTTTTCTAAGTTTTTTTACCAGTTGCTTTCTTCTGCGGTACGCTAACAAGAAAATTATAAATAACAATAATAGGACTGCCGAAACAATATAGAGCGTTGTGTTTAAGTTGCTTTTGTTTCTTACAATTTCGGCTTGCAATTGGTTTTTAAGCTCTGCAGCTTCAATGTCTTTTCTATATTCTGAAACTTGAAATTTAGCTGAAACAGTTTCCGTTTGAGCGTTGTTAACATTGCGCAAGTTTGTTTCAAGGTATTTATCAAATTCCAATCTAGCTCGGTAAGCTTCATCATATCTCTCCTGTAGATAGAGGCTTTTGCTAAGTGCTAAATAAGCAGATTCAAGTTCTAGGGTAAGGTTTTCTTTTCTGGCTTCTTCTATTGCACTATTCAGGTAACTGTCCGCCAATTTATAGTTTCCTCTTTCTATATGGTATTCACCGGTTAAAATATCAATTCCTATATAATTGAAATGTTTTTTATTGAAATCGTTGAGTTTTTTTGCTTTTAATATGTTTACGTAGGCTTTTTTATAGTCCTTTGCAGCCATTGCCGTAAGAATAGTATTGTAATAAGCATCGGCCATTCCGGCAGAATCTTTTAGTTTTTCAAAAAGAAAATTAGCTTTATCGTGGTATAATAATGCTTTTTTATAATTTATGTCTAATTCGGCATATATATTTGCCAAATCCATATATGAGAGTGCCGTTGCGGTGTCGTTTTGGGAAAGCTTGGCATATTTTTCAGATTTTTTGAAGCTTTCCTTTGCGTGAACACTGTCATTTAACTCGAGGTAATCGTACCCTAAATTTCTGTATCCTTGGTGTATGTAATTGTTGTTTTTTTCTTCTAGCCCTTTTTTTAATAATTCTATATTCAGCTTAAGGGACTCACGGTACTCCCCTCTGTTATAGTAAATGTTGGCATTTTCCTTTAGCTCTTCAAACGTTGCCTTTTTATAAAGTGGAATTGAATCTAAGTTTTGTGCAAAACCAGATATACCAATTATAAAAAAACAATAAAAAAGTAATTTTTTAAACATAAAAAGCTTCAATAAAACAAACAAGTTACATAATTCTCTTAAAACATCACATTTTTAAAAAAGGAAGTTTTTGGAGAGCTAAAATGATACCCTTATATTTATAGAATGACTTCAAAATTGCCAAATACACAAACTTCTATTTTTAGCGTAATGAGTAAAATGGCGGCAGATTACAATGCCATAAACTTAGCGCAAGGCTTTCCTGGTTTTGAAAGTGATCCGGTCTTGATTGACCTGGTTAACAAAGCAATGAAAGAGGGAAACAATCAATACGCCTCTATGCCAGGGGATAAAAAGTTGCGAGAGGTTGTTTCAAAAAAAATTGAGAGCCTATATAATAAAAGATATAATGCAGACAGGGAGGTTACCATAACAGCGGGTGCGACACAAGCAATTTTCACAGCAATAGCAGCTACTATTCACAAGGATGATGAAGTGATAATTTTTACACCTGCATATGATTGCTATAAACCATCGGTTGAATTATTTGGCGGTAAAACAGTTGCAGTACAATTGAAAGCTCCAGACTACAAACCAAATTGGGATGAAGTGGGTAATCTAGTGACACCTAAAACCAAGATGATTATCATCAATACACCGCACAATCCAAGCGGAATGTTGTTTTCTGAAAACGATATGTTGCAACTTCAAAAAATAGCTGAGGAAAAAGACCTTTTGGTGCTTAGCGATGAGGTGTACGAGCACATAGTTTTTGATGGGGAAGAACACCAAAGTGCGGCCAAATTTCCACAATTGGCCAAACGCACTTTTATAACCGCCTCTTTTGGAAAAACATTTCATAATACTGGCTGGAAAATAGGCTATTGCCTGGCACCGGATCATTTAATGAAAGAATTTCAAAAAGTACATCAATTCAATGTATTTTCAGTAAACCACCCTATTCAAAAAGCATTGGCAACCTATATGCAAGATGAAGAAAACTATTTGTCACTTCCTTCTTTTTATCAGAAGAAACGAGATTTCTTTTTAGAGTTGATTAAAGATTCCCGGTTTAAATTTACCCCTTCACAGGGAACTTATTTTCAATTGCTGGATTTTTCTGGAATTTCAAAAGAACGTGATATAGACTTTGCAGACCGTTTAACTAGAGAACATAAAATCGCGACGATCCCTACTTCGGTATTCAATAAAAACAACCAAGACTTTAAACAAATACGAGTTTGTTTCGCCAAAACAGATGAAGAATTAAAAAAGGCCGCAGAAATATTAAATTCAATTTAAAAAACAAACATTCTTCACTTACAAGTATAATTTTCCCTGATACTTTAATTACGTATTGAAATCAAAATTTTGATTTTTAAAAATATAAAATAGTAACTTTATATCTATACAGTATTAAAAATCAATAACATTATGGGTAATAATAGCAATAAGCATGGAGAAGCTTGGGAAGTTAATGAATCATCAGCAAAATGTCCTTTTTTAAACGGTAGTTTACACAGTACTACTGGAGGAGGAAGAAGCAATAGGGATTGGTGGCCAAACCAATTAAACTTAAATATATTACGACAAAATTCATCCTTGACAGATCCTATGGATGAAGGTTTCGATTACGCAAAAGAATTTAAATCGCTCGATTTAAAAGCGGTAAAAGAAGATTTATATAAATTAATGACCGATAGCCAAGATTGGTGGCCAGCAGATTATGGTCATTATGGGCCGTTTTTTATACGAATGGCTTGGCATAGTGCAGGTACATACCGTATTCAAGATGGGCGTGGAGGAGCAGGAACAGCACAACAGCGCTTTGCTCCTTTGAATAGTTGGCCGGATAATGCCAACCTTGATAAAGCAAGATTATTACTATGGCCAATTAAGAAAAAATATGGTAAAAAACTGTCTTGGGCAGATTTATTGGTGTTGGCCGGGAACTGTGCACACGAATCTATGGGGCTTGAAATGTTTGGTTTTGCTGGCGGAAGAGAAGACGTTTGGGAACCCGAAGAAGTGTATTGGGGTTCAGAAACGGAATGGTTAGGAAACGAAGACAGATTTACAGAAGACCAACTTGAAAAACCTTTAGGGGCAGCACATATGGGATTGATTTACGTAAATCCTGAAGGGCACAATGCAAACCCAGACCCAATAGATGCTGCACATTACATTCGGGAGACTTTCGGGCGTATGGCGATGAACGATTATGAAACCGTAGCGTTAATTGCAGGAGGACACACTTTTGGAAAAACGCACGGAGCCGCAGACCCCGAAAAGTATGTAGATGCAGAACCCGCTGCAGCAGGTTTGGAAGAACAAAGTATGGGTTGGAAAAATAATTTCGGAACAGGAAAAGGAGCCGATACGATTACCAGTGGATTAGAAGGAGCTTGGACTAAAACACCAATACAATGGGATAACAACTTTTTTGAAACCTTATTTGGGTATGAATGGGAGTTGTCTAAAAGTCCTGCTGGCGCACATCAATGGAAGCCAAAAGATAATGCTGGTGCGGGAACAGTACCTGATGCCCACGACCCTAATAAAATGAACGATCCGTTTATGTTAACAACAGATCTTTCATTACGAATGGATCCAGATTATGAAAAAATTTCAAGACACTTTTACGAAAATCCAGATGAATTTGCCGACGCCTATGCACGTGCTTGGTACAAGCTTACACATCGTGACATGGGACCAAAAGAACGGTATCTAGGTCCTGAAGTTCCACAAGAAGAGTTAATTTGGCAAGACCCAATTCCTGAAGTGAATCATGAATTAGTAAGCAGTCAAGACATTTCCGATTTAAAATCTAAAATTTTAGATACAAATCTTTCTATATCAGAATTGGTTTCAACCGCTTGGGCATCTGCTTCCACTTTCAGAGGTTCAGATAAAAGGGGAGGAGCAAATGGGGCACGCATTCGGTTAGCACCACAGAAAAACTGGAAAGTAAATAATCCAAAACAATTAGACAAAGTTCTAAATACGCTTGAAAGTATTCAGAAAGACTTTAACGAAGCACAATCTGGAAATAAAAAAGTTTCACTAGCAGATTTAATCGTTTTAGCTGGATGCGCCGCTGTTGAAAAAGCTGCTAAAAATGCAGGTCATGATATAAATGTACCTTTTACTCCTGGCAGAGCAGATGCCTCTGAAGAACAAACCGATGCTGAAGCATTTGATGCCCTAGAGCCACTTGCTGATGGATTCAGAAATTACGTAAAAGATAAATATAAAGTTACTGAAGAAGAATTATTAGTTGACAAAGCACAGCTGCTTACCTTAACGGCACCAGAAATGACTGTTTTGGTAGGAGGTATGCGTATGTTGGGCGCTAATTACGACGGTTCTAACAATGGTGTGTTTACAGATAAAAAGGAGCAGCTTACAAACGACTTTTTTATAAACCTACTTGATATGGGGGTTACGTGGAAATCAACTTCGGAAGATGCTAATCTATTTGAAGGCAGCGACCGTAAAATCGGTGAAACCAAATGGACAGGAACTCGAGTAGATCTTATTTTTGGTTCCAATTCAGAACTTAGAGCCCTTGCCGAGGTGTATGCTTCAGAAGATTCAAAAGAAAAGTTTGTAAAAGACTTTGTAAAAGCTTGGGACAAAGTGATGAATCTAGACAGGTATGACCTTTCTTAACAAGGTAAACTTTTGTTAAACCCATAGCGGAATGGTAACTTTATCATTCCGCTTTATTAATTTAGATGTTATATGAGTACTATATTATTTGATGCCATTCGAAAGGGAGAAACTGAAAATGTAAAAGAACATTTACAGCAAAATCCCGGATGGATAAACGAAAAAGATCCCAGAGGATCTACTCCTCTTTTGTTAGCGTGTTATTATGGGCTTGAAAATATTGCTGAAGTGATTTTAAAATACAATCCCAATATCAATGCTCAAGATGCATCTGGCAACACCGCTTTAATGGGCGTTTGCTTTAAAGGTCATAGTAACATCGCAAAACTGTTACTAGATAATGGCGCTAATGTAAACACAACAAACTTTAATGGTGCCACAGCTTTAATTTATGCGGCTACATTCGCTAAAAAAGATATTGTAAAACTTTTACTTGAGAATGGAGCAGATACAACTATAAAAGACGATCGTGGCAACACAGCGATGGACCATGCTCAAATGCAAGACGCAAAGCTAATTGTTGAGTTACTCGAAAATAAAAAATAGAAATTTAAACACACACATTTTGAACTCTGAAACTATAAACGTCACACTAATTCAGTCACTGTTGCATTGGGAAGATGCCGAAACGAATAGGCCCATGTTTTCAGAAAAAATAAATTCTATTTCTGAAGAAACCGATTTAATTATACTTCCCGAAATGTTTCCCACCGGTTTTTCTATGAATGCTTCAACCCTTGCTGAAGAAACAAACGGAACGACCCTAAATTGGATGATTGCTGAAGCCAAGAAACAGAATTCGGCCATAACCGGAAGTGTTATTGTTTCAGAAAATAATAATTTTTATAACCGCCTTTTCTTTGTGTTTCCAAACGGTGACTATGAAATTTATGATAAAAAACATACGTTTACATTAGCTGGAGAGCATAAAACTTACAGCAAAGGAACCGACCGACTAATTGTAGATTACAAAGGCTGGAAAATTTGTCCGTTAGTTTGTTATGATCTTCGTTTTCCAGTTTGGGCAAGAAATACCGAAGATTATGATGTGTTACTGTATGTAGCCAATTGGCCCAAAAAACGAACTTCAGCTTGGGATGCTTTGTTAAAGGCCCGTGCCATTGAAAATATGAGTTATTGTATTGGAGTAAACCGTGTAGGTTTTGATGGAAATGATCACGAATACAGTGGTCATTCTGCGGCATATGATGTGTTGGGGGAACAAATTTCCACTAAAGATTTTGAAAAAGAATTTATAGAAACCTTAACCTTAACTAAAGAACATATTGCTGCTACTCGGGGTCATCTAAAGTTTCTACAGGACCGGGATCGTTTTCGGTTAGAATAAACGTTTCGTTTAAACTCCAATTGGCTCGTACTTCCAACTGTGTGGGGTAATATAGAATGCGTTCTGGTTGTTGGCGAGTTAAAAAATTACCCGTATCCCAGATTCCATTTTCGTTTTCATCATATATAATCCGAACGTAATATTTTCCAGGGTTTATGTTTTCAAACAACACTGGTTTTTGTTCGGTTATATATTTTTCTGAAGTTACATTGAATTTACTATCCACCAATTGAATAATTACAGGAAGCTGATTTAGATTTTCCAACGTAATATTCAACGTGCCATAATCCGAAACTGCTTTTGTCCGTAAAGTATAATTTAAAGTGTCGTTGGTTGCTTCATAAAAGTCAGTAATGGCACCGGGCAATAATTGAACTTGATAGGTTTGTTCTACATCTTTCGGGAAAAATAATTGGGCAATATTGTACTTTTTGTTAATAGCTATTTCAGGGGTAATGCTAATGGAATCATTATCTAAAATGGCTATTCTTTCTACGTCTATTGATTCGATTGGGGTGTTTGCAAGTAGCTTTAAAGTGTCTTTTGGTAGGACTGTTCCAGCATTTAAAGATGAAACCCTTAAAGAGTCGCTATATAAATCTTTAATCCGAACGTTTAAGGTATCAAGAAAACCTTTGTTTCTTGCTAAAAACACTAAAGAGTCATTTTCAATAGCAGGTTTAAACCAATAATGCAGGGTGTCTTTTTCGTTATCCCGATAGGTTCTGTATTCAAAATCGGCGGGAACTTGAGAGGTTAATTCTAATTGTAAGCTATCGGCATCACCTTCATATCCAAATAATATATGGTTTTTGGTTTCGTGCTTAGGTCGGGCGATAAAATATTCTGGTGTTTCTTTAAAAAGCGTCAGTGTATAACTGCTGTCTGAAGGAAGTGTAATGAATTTTTCAGCAAAACCAATTTTATCATTTACAGGTTGAAAGGTGTAATCATTATTGTTTTCTTTTAAAGCCATTAAAAGATACTTTCCTTCTTTTACATTGGTAATTTCAAAAATACCGGTGCTGTCTTTTGTTGTGGTGATGTATGTGGGCTTTTCTGAAAAAACCAAGGTGTCATTAAACGCTTCGTCAACTTCATAAAGCATAACCGTTGTTGGTATTTCTGGACTTGGCAATAGCGCATCTTGCACGCGTCCTTTTACTTTAAGGCTGTCAATATAGCTTCCGGTGGAGAAGACATATTTATAATATTCAAAAGGGTTTTCTTCGTTGTTGTCCACTATACTTTGACCGAAATTAATAGAATAAGTAGTATTTTCCTTTAAGGTGTCTTCAATTTGAATACGCAATGTTTTTGAGGTGCTCAGCGGGGTAATATTTGGCGGATATTCAAGTGGAGGGGAAATGATTAAATTTTTCTGAAGATCTTTCAGTTTTATATATTCATCAAAATAAATACTTATCTCATCTCCGTCGAAGTTCGTAGTATAGTTTTCAGGGACACTCCTAACGATTACAGGAGGGATAGTGTCACGCTCACCACCAGAAGGAGAACCTTTTTTGGCGCACTCTACAAACGATAGAGAAAACAATAATAGAATGGGAATATATAATAATCTGCTTTTCATCGAGGCAAAAATAACGATTCTTTATTATGCAATGGCAATGGTTGCCAAGCTAAGTTTTACATTGTTAGCTTTTAATAATTCTTGTGCGCATGTTTCGAGTGTAGATCCAGTGGTAACAATATCATCTACCAATAAAACATGTTGGTTTTCGATCGTTTCTTTTTTCTGAAGTGAAAAAATGCCCTCTTGTTTCCAAGCAGGGTTAAAACGTGAAAAGCGCTCTTTAAAAACTTGTGACTTTGTTTTTGAAAGTTTCAGCAAAACATCATCCCGATACGGAATATGTAAAGCATTTGCAATGGCCTTACCAAAACCTTCCACTTGATTGTAACCTCTTTTTTTAAGTTTTTGTTTATGTAGCGGAACTGGAATGACTATGTCAATGTTTTTATACTCTGAAATTTCAGCAAGTTCACTTCCAAGCCATTTTCCGAAGAAATCACTAATCTGTTGTTGATTTTTATATTTTAAATTATGCAGTATATTTTGGGTAATCCCCCTTTTTTGAAACTGAAGCAAGGCAGTAGCTTGCTCTAAAGGGAATCGACCATAAAAAATATCAGAAAATGCGGTATTATTATTTCTATGATGACAAGCCAATGGCAAATCAAATCTACACGTAGTGCAAAGTACTTTTTCGTCTTTTAAAAGCAGTTCGTTACAACCATTGCAAACTCTAGGAAACAAAAGATTTAACATAATTTAAATTTTTTTACCATTTTGTAAACGTTTCGGTTATTACTACCTTAGTACTTTAGCATTTAAAACCAATTTGACATGAGTTCAGAAACCAATGGAACCAAGTTTAAAATACTTATAGGAGTATTATCTGTATTGTTGATTGCACTTGCCGTTTACACTGTCTCTCTTTACAATGATAGTAAAGATAAGGTAACGGGGCTTGAGCAACAAAAAGAAACAATTGAAAATGAGTTGGAAGAACTTATCGCTAATTACGATGAGGTAATTCAAGATAACGAGTTAAAGGACAAGGATCTTTTAGCAGCTCGTGACCGAATAGAAGTTCTTCTAGACTCGGTTAAAGACGCAGAAGCTAACGTGCTTTTAATAGAAAGGTATAAAGCTGAAGTAGGAAGATTGAAAAATGAACGTAAAATGCTTTTTAAACGAGCCGACAGTCTAATAGCCGTGAACAAACGGATTTCCATGGAGCGTGATAGTACAACCACAGCGTTAAACGAAACGATAAAGGTTGTAGATTCTGTAAGTGAAGAAAATACTACTATGGCCGAAACTATTAAAAAAGGGTCAATAGTTAAAGCAACCGACTTAAGGGGAGAAGCAGTGATTATACGTAACAGTGGTAAAATAGTGGATACCCGAAGAGCGAGCAGAGCCGATAAAATACGTGCCTGTTTTACCCTAGCACCAAATGCCATTGCAAAAAGTGGAGACCGTGATTTATATGTACAAGTAATCAATCCAAAAAACAACTTATTAGGAGTTAAAGAAACTATCGGTTTTGATGGCAGTATACTTAACTACAGTGCCAAGACAACTGTTTTTTACGAGAATGAAGAATTGGATGTTTGTGTGCTAGTAGATGCTACTGAAAACAATCTTATAGAAGGACGCTACGTAGTAAATGTTTTTGATGGTAAAACACAAGTAGCCACTACAACTATGGAATTAAAATAATAACAATAATAAATTTATTAAACCGCTACGTGTTATCGTAGCGGTTTTTTTATTTTTGCGCTATGGCAAATAACGAAGATCATTTTAAAAAGGTAGTCTCCCACGCAAAAGAGTATGGATATGTTTTTGCGTCCAGTGAAATATATGATGGCCTTAGCGCCGTGTATGATTATGCACAAAATGGAGTAGAACTTAAAAATAACATACGTGAGTATTGGTGGCGAAGTATGGTGTATATGCACCAAAATATCGTTGGGATCGATGCCTCCATACTTATGCATCCAACTACTTGGAAGGCCTCTGGTCACGTCGATGCCTTTACCGACCCTTTAATAGATAACAAAGACTCAAAAAAGAGATACCGAGCCGATGTATTGATTGAAGATTATGCCGAAAAATTGGAGCAAAAGGCCCAAAAAGAAATAAAGAAAGCGAAAAAACGATTTGGCGATGATTTTGATGAAGCTGAATTTGTAAGTACGCATCCAAGAGTCGTTCGTTATCGAAAGGAACAAAAAGAAATTTTAAGCCGCATGGCAAAATCGCTTGCAGCTGAAGACTTAAAAGACGTTAAAGCCCTTATTGAAGAATTAGGTATCGCTTGTCCTGAAACCGGAAGTAAAAACTGGACCGAAGTACGTCAGTTTAACTTAATGTTTGGTACTAAGCTAGGTGCTTCTGCAGAAAATGCAACCGATTTATATTTACGTCCGGAAACTGCACAAGGTATTTTTGTAAACTTCTTGAACGTTCAAAAAACCGGTCGAATGAAAATACCATTTGGTATTGCACAAACCGGTAAAGCCTTCAGAAATGAAATTGTAGCACGCCAATTTATATTCCGTATGCGGGAGTTTGAGCAAATGGAAATGCAATTTTTTGTACGTCCAGGCGAAGAATTAAAATGGTACGAATACTGGAAAGAAACCCGTTTAAAATGGCATCTTTCTTTGGGTATGGGAGAAGAAAACTACCGTTTTCACGACCACGAAAAATTAGCACACTATGCTAATGCCGCGGCAGATATAGAGTTTAATTTCCCTTTCGGATTTAAAGAATTGGAAGGAATACACTCCCGTACTGATTTTGATTTAAAAGCACACGAAGAGCACAGTGGTAAAAAACTTCAGTTTTTCGATCCCGAGTTAAAGAAAAATTACGTTCCTTATGTAGTTGAGACATCAATCGGGCTAGATAGAATGTTCTTGGCAGTATTGAGCAATTCTTTAGAAGAAGAAGAGTTGGAAGGCGGAACTACACGAACCGTTTTAAAAATACCGGCCATATTAGCTCCAACCAAAGCCGCTATTTTACCATTAATTAAAAGAGATGGTTTGCCAGAGATAGCTGAAAAAATAATTGAGGAACTACAATGGGATTATAATGTGGTGTATGATGAAAAAGATGCTGTGGGAAGACGTTATCGTCGTCAAGATGCCGCTGGAACTCCTTATTGCATTACGGTAGATCATCAAACAATAGAAGATAATACTGTAACAATACGTGATCGCGATACGATGGAACAAGAGCGAATTGCTATTTCAGAAATTTCAGAAAAACTGAAAAGGAGCATTTCTTTTAAAGATTGGCTTCAGTAAGAAAAGCTACATAAAGTAATAAAAGAGCAGGATGTTATTCTGCTCTTTTTTGTATTTCAGAAACAAATACGGGATTGGCTTTTACACAACGGTTCATTCTTCGTAATGGATTGAACTGAAACCAAACTTTTTCACCATCCGTTTTATAGCTTTCTTCTAAATTTATAGGGTCGTAATACGTATCTTCTTGTTCAAGCTTGATGGTGTAAGGGCAATCGCCTTCTTCATTTGAATATACAACAACTCCTTTTTTAAACCCGGCATTCATCATTTTTTGTTCGTTTTGTGTTTCTACCGAAGTCATATTACTGTTGTCTGAGGTTGTTTCTTTAGAGCTATTGCAAGCTATTGCGAATAAAAAAAGGAATCCAAAGCTAAATTTTAGTAGTGTCATTAATATTAGGTTTTGTTTTACGATAGGTTAATTTACAAATAATGTGCCTTAGAAAATAATTTTTTGAGTTTTAAACAAGATAAAGTTAGTAGAGCATGATCAACTTGATATTTAAACCCTTATAGCACCATAATTAGTTGAGTGCTATAAATTTTAACGCAAAGCTCTCTTGTATTCTAAAGAAGACGTTGTATTTTTATAGAATTAAGAAATTATTAACTAAAACTAATAGAATGAAGTTAAAACTATCCCTACTAGTGTTATTTGTACTGACAGTTTTTTCAGTAAAAGCACAAGACAGAGATGGAGAAAAACCCACGTTTATAGGAAAAGCTCTTTCCATGCAACACGTTCCTTCCATTTCTTCACAAACAAATCTTCCACCTGCTAGAACTAAAGAGCGGGAAATGAACGATGCACGATCGTCTAAAAACAATGTAATACCTGGAAAAGATCCACAAACTGAGAACGATTATTTTGTGCGTAACCCTCATAGATTAGCAGGTAAAATACCTGGAAAAGAGCCAAGTTTGGTGTTCGATGCAGCGTCGTCAAATTCTTCGCCTACCGATCCAGCTTTAGCAGTTGGTCCTGATCATGTATTTGTGGTTTTTAACACGGGTTTTATAATTTATGATAAAGCAGGTAATGCGTTAACAAACCAAATAGCACCTAATCCAACCATTTTTCCAAATGGAGGATGCTGTGATCTTACGGTTTCGTATGATAATGCTGCAGATCGTTGGGTAATAACCTTTTTAGGAGCTGGAGCGCAAGTTGCAGTATCTGATGGTCCCGACCCAGTAAATGATGGGTGGTATACGTATACAATTCCTTCTGTAAATGATTATCAAAAGCTTTCAGTATGGAGTGATGGATATTATATTACAGATAACACTTCAAATGCTAATAATCGTATCTATGCTTTAGAACGGGATGCAATGTTAGCAGGTGATCCTAATGCACAGATAATTGGATTTCCGCTTCCTGGAATAGAAACTAGTGGTTTTTACAGTCCTCAAGCAATAAATGTTACTGACGATAATCTACCAGCAGCTGGTAGTGCTCCTATTGTATACCTTCAAGATGATGCTTGGGGCGGAGTATCGGAAGATCACGTAAAGTTATGGACAGTTGATGTGGATTGGGATACTCCAGGAAACTCATCTATTTCACAACCTAATGAACTTGTAACAACACCATTTATCTCTGTTTTTGATGGAGGAAGTTTTTCAAACTTAACCCAACCTGGAGGAGGTATAGCGATTGATGCATTACAAGCAACTATTATGAATCAAGCACAGTTCAGAAAATTTTCTGGGCATAACTCTGCTGTTTTTAACTTTGTTGTTGATACTGATGCTTCTGGAGGAGAATTGGCTGGTATTCGTTGGTTTGAATTACGTCAGTCGGGCGATGGACAGCCTTGGACTATTCATCAAGAAGGAACCTATACTTCACCAGATGGAAAACACGCTTGGCACGGAAGTATGATGATGGACCTTCAAGGTAATATAGGTATGGGATATACAGCAATGGCTGGTCCAGACACCCCAAACCCAACCGATTTTAGAGTGAGTTCGTATTATACAGGTAGATTTGCAAGCGATCCTTTAAATACAATGACAGTTTCAGAAGAACTTATCGCAGCTGGTAATCAAAATATACCAGGTTTAAGGTATGGTGACTATAGTAAAATAGATCTAGACCCGAACAATGATAAAGAGTTTTGGTTTATCAATGAATATATGAACAGCGGCAGAAAAGATGTTGTGGGTGTATTCCAAATTGCACCAAACTTTAATGATGATGTAGGAGTAGTTAGTATTGACGAACCAGTTACCGGAACACTTTCAGCAAGTGAAGAAGTAACGGTTACCATCTTCAATTTTGGTCAAAATGCAGCTTCTAACTTTGATGTAACTTTCCAAGTGGATGGTGGAGCAGTAGTAACCGAAACATTTGCGGGCCCATTGGCTTCTGCAACTTCAACGCAATATACATTTACTGCTACTGCAGATCTATCAACAGTTGGGCAAACGTATTCCATTACAGCATCTACAGATTATAGTGCTGATGAAGACAATACCAACGATGCTACAACAAAAGAAGTAACATATTTAGAACCAAATGATATTGGAGTTACTGCTATTACATCACCAAATTCAGGTGAAAATTTATCAGCATCTGAAACTGTTAGCGTTACTATCAACAATTTTGGTGGGGAGCCACAGTCAAATTTTGATGTTTCTTATGATGTTAATGGAACCGTTGTAACAGAAACCGTTGCAGGGCCTCTCAATGGAAATTCGCAAATGAGTTATACATTTACCGAGACGGCAGATCTTTCTGCTTTTGGAACGTATAATTTCACAGCGACAACTTCTTTAGCTGGAGACAGTGACACAAGTAATGATGAAACTACAAAAGTAGTAGTTAATGTAAACTGTCAGCCACAATCTAATTGTACGTTGGGCGATGGTATCCGTTTGGTCCAATTAGGTGATATAGATAACCCTTCTGGTTGTGATCCTAATGGATACGGTGATTACACAAACCTTTCTACAGATCTTGAAATTGACACAACTAACGACCTAACAATTACAACAGAATATGGCAATCAGTTTGTGCGTGTGTGGATTGACTTTAACGATGATTTTGTGTTCACAACAGATGAGTTGGTAGTTGACAATTATGAAATTGCAGATGAACAAGGCGCTGGAACATATACTGAAACGATGGACCTTGTCGTGCCAGCAGATGCTGCTTTAGGGCAACATTTAATGCGTATTAAAACAAATTGGAACAATCCAGTGCCAAATGATGCTTGTGAAGAAACCACTTATGGTGAAACAGAAGATTATATGGTAAATATCTTTGATCCATTAGGTGTTAATGACAATCCATTTGCTGAAGCAGAATTCACAGTACTTAAAACTGGAAAAAACATCTATGATGTTTCTTTAGATACACAATCAGTTACAGGAAAATTAGAACTTTCAGTTTACAATGTTCTTGGACAACGATTAGTGTACAGAGTACTTGAAAACGAAGGAAATGGTTACAATCACCAATTAAATATGACTTACGTTCAAAGTGGGGTATATTTAGTAAAATTAGGTAATGGTGAAATAGGCAAAGTAAAACGAATTGTCGTTGAATAATTATCTTATTTAAATAAATAATTGAAAAAGCGGAACTATTAGTTCCGCTTTTTTTATGCTTTAAAAATAAGCTCTCAACTGTACACTTCCCGTATGCACCGTTTTTGAAGTTTCGCTCTTTCTCCCAAAATACGATAGATTAGCATCTAAATACTTCGTTATTCTTTTCTGAAACAATGCACGCCACGTAAAGTTAGTTCCCGGCTGCAACCCTTCAAGCATTTGGTAGGCAACAGGTGAAAAAGCACTTCCTGTAAAATCGTTGGTGATGTAATTAAACTCTCCGTTCATTGATATTTTTTCAGCATTGCTATATGCAAACGAAACTCCTAATTTCTGTTGACTCAGCGCTTCCATATTCCCCAATACATTGTCCTTGTTTGCAAACTGATAAAATACATCAAAACGTGTCTGTCTATCCAATAAATAAGAAACTTTAGGTTGAAATTCATAGGTGTCCAACTTAAAATTTCGAGCTGGAAAATTTTCCGAAGTACTTTTATTATTGCCTAAAGCACCTGTCAAATTAAACAACCAGCTTTCCCACACTTTATGGTTAAACTTTACTTGGTGACTTTGCAATGTGTTTTTCTGAAGCCCTACCGACAGTAAATTATTACTTGAAGAAGAAATATAGGTATAACTCGTTGTGTAACGCTGCTTACCTCGGTTGAAGAACAACGCATTCCTAAAGTTGAGGTTCAAACCTAATTGATCATCGCCGCCATCTTCAAAAGGATTAATATTAAACCCATCATTATCGCGCCTTACTTTTCGGTCAATTACATAAGATGTCTGATTATAAAATTGAGAAATCACCTTAAAAATCCCTTCTTTATTAGACCATTGTTGCGGATTGAGCGTTACAATCTGGCTGAATTTATTCTGTCTAATCTTCACAAAAATTTGATTGGGCAATAAAACCCTAACATATTCTGCCTGGTCTTGAAACTGCGCTACTTCAAATTCTTCCAGATCTTGAATGCCGTTGTTGTTATAATCGTTCCAAGTGTACACACCTTGCCCTGGGTCTACTTTTACATATGTAAATTCCTGTTGTGGCACCACACCGTTATTAGATTCTAGTGTGGTATTAAGGCGTATTCCGTTATCTAACAAAGATTGATTGTAGATAATTCGGGAGTTCAACGATTTCTCAAGTTGTTCTTCACGCCTAGGTTCAATAAGGTTTAAGGTACTAAAACTTGTTGTATCGCTACTTTCTATAGCTTCCCGTTTTAAAACCCGGTAATTAGCAAATACCGAAAGCTGTGTGTTCTCAGTACTTATAAGCTTCGACTTCATAAAATAGGTGTTCGAGCTGTTTACTTTCTGAAGGGTGGCGTTACTAATACTATCGTTAATTTGGTGTCTATACCCAGCTTCTACAAAAACATTCGTGCTATCGCCAATACCTGCAAAACCTTCATACGACTGAAATTTCTGGCTTACAGGCGTTAATTGATCGTCTTCAATAGTTCGTACTTGATTGTCTTCATAACCTACTTTTCCACCTACCCAGCTTTTATTAAACGAATATGTCGTGGTATTTGCCAACCTTGTAAACTTACTGTCCAATGAGTCGGTTTTACTATTTAACAAACTTGCATTGGTTTGTATGCGAAGTTTTTTCAACTGAATAGCTGAAGAAACAACGTGTCTTACGCCGCTAAAGTTTTCAGAAAAATCTAAATTCTGAAATTCATACGTTGCGCCACCAATTTCGGGTTGAAAAAGTTCTACGCCACTGGTTATAAAGCGTTGATCACCCACTGGGTTAATCAAATTCCAATCACGATTAAATTCAATATTGTACAAACGCTCAATGGTTCTGAAATTACGATTGATGAAATCTAACGTCCCGTATCCGTTTATTTGCAGCGTATCTTGTGTTTTTAATAGTTGCTGTTTAGCTGTTAAACGACCTGCAAAACCATCGTTGTCACCATCATCAAGATTTGAAAAAAGGTTAAGATCATTCTTACTTCCGGCAACCTCAAACCCAATATCTGTTTTTTCCGAAGGACGGTAATTTCCGTTTAAACCACCAATTTGCAGTTTTGTCGGGGCATTTAATTGAATAATAGGCTCATAATTACCTTGCGGAACACCATTTATTGGTTGCACATATTCAAAAATTCGGCTAATGGCACTTTGATTGCTAATTACATAATTACCCTGATTGTCGCCAACCAACGTAAACCGAACACTGAATAGTTCATCATCCGGATTGGTAGAAAAGACAAACACCTCTTGTCCATTAATAACTTCTTTTCTATATAAAATTTTATTTTCTGAATACGAGTCTGGAACAGCCGAAGGCGCTGTCATTGCGTCCATATCATCGCCAGCAGCTTGTAAAATAGCAACTTGCTCTTCAGATAAGTTTTGTTGAAGCGGTTGGTTTTTGGCATCATTTTCAGAATAGACATACGTACCAAGATCTAACTTTTCGCTGCTGTAATTTCCGCCTCCATACCCAATAAAGCGGGTGAAATTTCGGTCTGTATATTGATATTCAACCGAAATACGCATATTCGCCGTAATGGGATATGTTGAATTAAATGTAATTTCCCCAGCGTTGTAATCAATTACATAATCATTGTTTTCACCCCGCTGCAACAACAAACCATTTACATATACCCGTTCACTTCCCGAAACAATTAAAATGAATAATTCACCATTGGGTCCCACTAATTTGTAGGGACCTTGATTTCCTTCCTGTCCTGTAAACTGACTTCGTTGAAAAACCCCGCGAACAATTGCACCACTGGCAAAAGCTGACGTTTTAGCGCCATTTTCGTGATCAAAAGTTCCGCCAAGGGCAATTCCTTGCACTTTTTTGTTAAAACGGCCAAAGTAACTGTTGTTGTTTTCAAGATCTACATCACCGGCTCGTATTTTCCATTTGTCGCTATATAGTTCAATAAAAATTTGGTCAAACTCATCTAAACTTTGCGAATAACCGCCTTCTTGAGTAGGAATGTTAGCGTCTTGTATTGATGCCCGAATGGAAACTTTATCACTTAGCTTCCCAGTAATTTGAAGATCTAATTGCGAGTTTAGTACTGCATTTTGATTGTTTCCTATGGTAATGCCTCGCGAAATACTTCCCACGGTATTTAACCCATCAAAAGGCGTAAAGGTGTTGTCAGTGGTGCTTTCATCCAAGGAATATAGTTTCTCAATTGCACCAGTGTTTTCTACGATTAAATTTTTATCAAACGTATAATAGTCGCGAGTTAAAAAAAGCGGGTAGCGAAGGTATTCAATGGTAACAGAATCTTGTGATTGTCGCATTTCTTCAGAAAAAACAACTGTTCCTTTTTCATAATCAACTGTATAAGAAAGCGAATCGATAACCGATCCTGTTTTATCCAACACCCGAAAACGAGACGGATTAATGCTAAAGCTATCCACAACAACCGTATCGGTTATAACCGCTCTTTTAGTTCGGTAATTAGATAAAGTATCCTGCGCAAAGCCAACTGCGGCCATAAAAAACGCTAAAAGAAACAGATACAACTTCATTACCTATACAACTTACTACAACTCTTTTTATTTTGTGGACTATTTTAAGAAAACCTTTCAGGTATTCCGTAGGGTACAAATGCAATTTAATTCCTGCGTAGGCAGGAATCTTACCTAAACTAAGTATAAAGAATCAAATTTACCGTTGATCAAAGTATAATAGATTTTTTTAACTTGCCTTTTTTTATAAAAAGAATACGAACTTATTAAAAAGATTCCCGTCTACACGGGAAATGTTATGAAAATTATTTCTTACAACGTAAACGGAATTCGAGCTGCCATTAGAAAAGGGTTTTTAGACTGGATACAAAGTGCCAACCCAGATGTTATTTGTATACAAGAAACCAAAGCGATGAAAGAACAAGTAGATACCGATGCCATTACTGAAGCTGGCTATCCGTATCAATATTGGTATAGCGCTGAAAAAAAAGGGTACAGCGGTGTGGCTATTTTTTCTAAAAAAGAGCCTAACAATGTTGCCTATGGTACCGGTGTAGATTATATGGATCACGAAGGGCGAAACATACGTGTAGATTTTGATGATCTTTCGGTGATGAGTTTATACTTACCCAGCGGAACCAACATCGCCCGTTTAGAGCATAAACTTACGTATATGGACGATTTTCAAAAGTATGTTAATCAACTTAAGCAAGAAATACCCAATTTGGTAATTTGTGGCGATTATAATATTTGTCACGAGGCAATTGATATTCACGATCCGGTTAGGAATAAAAATGTTTCAGGGTTTTTACCGGTAGAGCGTGAATGGATAGGAAACTTTATGGATAGTGGATTTATAGATTCGTTCCGTCACTTTAATAAAGAGCCAGATAACTATACCTGGTGGAGCTATCGCGCTAATGCCCGTAACAATAATAAGGGGTGGCGTATAGATTATAACATGGTAGCAAAACCATTACAAGAAAACTTAAAAAGAGCCGTTATATTACCCGAAGCCAAACACAGTGACCATTGTCCTTTGTTAGTTGAGCTCGAATTTTAAAATAATAATACCAAATCGATACAGAATATGCTTAAAAAATTGTTCTTCGGAATTTTTATTACTGCAATGACTACTTCCTGCGTTTCTTCAAAAATTTATGACGATTTAAAAGACCGTTATGCGGCTTTAAAATCTGAAAACGAATCCTTAATGAATCAATTGGACAATGCTTCATCAAATGGAGAGGTATATTCTGTGGCTCAATTACGAGAAGAAATTGAAGAATTAAAAGCCGAAAATACCCGATTGGCGATGGGTTTGGCTGCTTCAGAAAAAAATTACAACCGTTTACAAGAATCGTATGATGCGTTGGAAGCAAATAGTTCATCTGCACTGACCGAAAACTTAGAACGTAACCGAAAGCTCTTAACGCAATTAGAAGAAAAAGAACGTGCTTTAGCCGCAGAAAGTCAGCGGTTAAACCAACTTCAAAAAGATTTAGCTGCCCGCTCTAAACGTGTAGATGAATTGGAAGGGATCATTGCTGCAAAAGATGCAAAAATGAAAGCCTTAAAAGATGCTATTTCTGCTGCGTTAACCAACTTTGAAGGCAATGGCCTTACGGTAGAACAACGTGACGGGAAAGTATATGTTTCTATGGAAAACAAACTGCTTTTTGAAAGCGGAAGTTGGGCAGTAAATTCAAGAGGGAGACAAGCCGTTGTTCAATTGGGAAGTGTACTCGCTCAAAACCCTGAAATAGCCGTATTGATTGAAGGACACACTGATAATGTACCATACGGTGGCAATGGCCCTCTAAAAAATAATTGGGATCTTTCTACAAAACGAGCCACGGCAATTGTAAATATTTTGACTGAAAATGCTTCGATACCAAAAGATAACCTTACCGCTGCGGGTCGCGGAGAATACGCACCCATCGCAACAAACGCAACTTCTGAAGGAAAAGCAAAAAACCGTAGGATTGAGGTGATTTTAACCCCAAAACTAGATGAAATTTCTAAGTTGTTGAATGAAATTTGATTTTTTCAGTTTTTATTTTATACGTTGGAAATAACTATGAAGAAGGTAACTCTAATTTTAATTTTATCATTAGCTTTAGGATTGAACGCTCAAGATTTGATAAAATCTGATTTCAAAAAAACAGAATGGTTTGTAGATAATGAGAACCGTAATTTTTATGAATCCGACACAATCCTTCTTACTCGAATTTTGACCTTAAATAGCGAAGTTAAAAAACCAAATGAAATTTATATTAAACTTGAAAAAAATCATAATGGTGACATAACGGAATTAAATTTTAAAAAAAGTGGAAAGTTAATTGTTAAGGATTTGAATGTTGAGAATTGGAGTGTCACAAAACTTGTTGGAAAATGGAAATGGAAATTTGACCCGGAAAAACAAACTTTAAAATTATATTTTAAAAGAAAATTACGTTTGTCTTTTAGAGTTGAGTCTATAGATAAAGAAAGTATTTATTGGAATGAATCATATATAGAGTTTTTAGTTCTCTATCTAGTTCGAATTAAAAATTAACTAATACCCAGTGAGACCAAGAAGTCTAAGATTATTTGAAAAGAAAAAAGGAATTTACATTTCTCCTGAAAATATTCTTGCTATTTTGTTAGCAGCTTTAATTTTTCTAATTTATTATTTAATAGAATCATACGAGTTTAATTTTGATGGTTGGGAAACTATTATTTTGATTATTGTAATAATTTATATAATTGGACTATTGATAAGCAACTTTTCTAAATACGAAAAAGAAATAGGCCAATATTGTGGAAAATTAACTTTTTGGCAAGACCGAATTCAAATTGACAATAATAATTTCAGTCTTGAAGTTATAAAAAAGGTTGACTTTGTTCAAGCATATGACATAAAAGGAAGGTTTGTAAGCCCAATGGTAGTATTTTCCCCTCATTTATCAAATGGACTTGATAATAAGTTTGTATTAATTTTTAAAAATGGAGAAAAATTAAAATATAATTTTTTACAAACCGAATCTGAAAAGCTTGAATATTTTGATGAGATTTTAATTCATTATTATAAAAACGGAATTATTGGATGGTTGCAGCTTTTAGATATTCTGGATATTCAAGACTATAATAAAATTCAGGAATTTAAAAAAGAAATAGCTGCTGCCAATACTAGGTGTAGTTAATATGGATGATATTGTTAATCGAAAGTCATACCGATAATGTGCCTTACGGTGGTAAAGGTACTTTAAAATCTAACTGGGAATTTTCTACAAAGCGAGCCACCGCAATAGTCAGTATTTTGACTGAAAATGCTTCGATACCGAAAGATAATCTTACCGCTGCCGGGCGAGGGGAATACGCACCAATTGCAACAAACGCAACTTCTGAAGGAAAAGCAAAAAACCGTAGAATTGAAGTGATTTTAACCCCAAAACTGGATGAAATATCTAAATTGCTGAATGAAATATAATTAGAGTTTGCAAAGTAACTGGTCAAAAAAGGAAAGATATTTATGTTAAATAAACTATGGTTATTTATTTGTATAGTTAGTACTGCATCATGTCAGTTCCAGGCTGATAAAAAATATGCTGATGATTTGAAAGGGTGTCTAACGGACAAGGATGTGAAAATTTTAAATAAAGCCACTTATCTATTTGAACAAAAATTGAAAGAACACTATGAAAATTCTGATAACAATACGAACTTTTATAAATACTTAAACGACTTAGGTTCGATACAAACTTTAAGTAGTTTTAAAAAAGACTTCTATCTAAATGATGAATCAATTCAAATAATAAATGAACTGGAAAATAAAGGAACATTTAATAAAATTTGGATTGAATTTATTGATGATGATGATGAAAGTGATGAAATACCAATAGCTGTTCTGCCTGAATATGAAGATCCTAAAAAAGAAAAGATTGAGGTTTATAGTTTAAACCCTAATGGGGATTATTTAAATTGTATTAATAAAACTAATAAAAATGAAGCGATAAAGGAGATTTTAAATTCACAGTCAAATTATGGGAATATTGCGCCTTCTATAATTGCAAAGGCCATGAAACAAAAGATAAATAAAAATGACTTTAATGTTGGGTTAAATAAAGTTATCGTAGCAATAGGATTTTATTACGATACTGTAAATTTATTGAACAAAAATCCAAGATAAAAAACTTCCTTTAGCTTAATTCTCTTTTGTTCTTAACTCACAAATGCACTATATCCTGTAATCGCTCTACCTACAATAAGCGAGTTTATTTCTTTAGTACCTTCATAACTGTAAATAGCTTCCGCATCTGCAACAAAGCGAGCAACATCATGCTCTAGTAAAATACCGTTACCACCCATAACTTCACGGGCTCGGCTTACAACATCTCGTGTTCGCATACTACAAAATACTTTAGCAAGCGAAGCGTGTTCATCGGTCAATAAATCTTCATCTTGTAATTCTGAAAGACGAAAACACAATGTTTGCATAGCGGTTAAGTTGGAAACCATCTCAACCAAATGATTTTGTATCAATTGAAACGAAGCAATAGGTCGCCCAAACTGCTCACGTTTCTTAGTGTATTTTAAGGCACTTTCATATGCGCCCCTTGCACAACCTACGGCTTGCCAAGCCACAGCGGCACGAGTCATTTTTAGCACTTTAGCAGTATCCTTAAACGATTCACATTTTTGTAATCGATCACTTTCGGGAACACGGCAATCTTTCATGGTAATCAAGGCGTTTTGTACGGTTCGCAGCGCCATTTTGTTTTCCATTTTTTCGGCTTTAAAACCGGGGTTTCCTTTTCGCACCAGAAATCCTTTGGCTCTGCCACTATCTTCATCCCGTGCCCAGATGACAATTACATCGGCAAAGGTGGCATTCCCAATCCATTTTTTCTGTCCGTTGAGTACCCATTCGTCACCTACTAATTTACATGTAGTTCCCAAACCTCCAGCCACGGCTGAGCCTACATCGGGTTCGGTTAAACCAAAGGCACCAATTTTCTCCATCCGTTGCATTTTGGGCAGCCATTCTTGTTTTTGTTCCTCGCTTCCGCAAACGTAAATAGACCCCATTGCTAAACCACTGTGTACGCCAAAAAAAGTTGAGATAGAGACATCAATTCGAGCTAATTCCATAGCGATAATGCCTTCCATTAAAAAACTTTGTTCATCGGGACCAATGCCTTCGTAGGCAATTCCGCAGATATCCAATTTGGCCATTTTAGGGATTATTTCAAATGGGAATTCTGCCTTGTTCCAATATTCGTTGGCAATTGGCTTTATTTCCTTTTCCATAAATTGGCGGACTTTTAGCTGTATTTCACGCTGTCGTTCGGTCAATTTTAAGCTTAAATTATAAAAATCACCATCGATGGGCGGTAATTTGTGTTGTCCTTTTTTGCCTTGACTTTTTAGCATTTTCATTAACCCTTTTAATTGGCGATCATCTAATTCGCCAACGGCAGTCATCACTTCTGGTAAATCCACTTTTTGCGATAATTTTCCTAAAGCATCAAGATCGACATCTTTTAAAAGCGAGATGGTCTGTTTTATTTTTGAAAAAAAGGACATAGCAATATTTTTAAGATTGAATCTTAAAGATACCGTGTCTGTTTTAGTTTACTGCCTAAAGAAGTGTTAATTTGAAAAGCGATAAAAAAAGCAGTCAGCCCAAAAATTACCCAAATAAGTGTCTTACAACATCGTGTACTTTCGCCACTTTTATAATGTTGATGGTAAACTTTTGCTTCGGAAATTTGCAGTGTTTGGAAACGATAATGCTACCAAAACCTAATTTTTCAGCTTCCAGGATGCGTTGTTCTACCCGAGTAACAGGTCTAACTTCACCAGCTAATCCTACTTCAGCCGCAAAACAAAGTGATTTATCAATAGCTACGTCAATATTTGACGAAAGCACAGCTGCAACCACGGCAAGATCAATTGCAGGGTCGTCTACCGAAATTCCGCCAGTAACATTTAAAAAAACATCTTTAGCCCCCAGTTTAAAGCCAGCGCGTTTTTCCAGAACAGCCAATAACATATTCAGACGTTTCGCATTATAACCAGTTGCACTACGTTGCGGTGTTCCGTATACCGCAGAACTAACTAGGGCTTGAATTTCAATCATCAATGGACGCATCCCTTCTAAGGTTGCTGAAATTGCCGTTCCGCTGAGGTCTTCTTCATTTTTGGAAATTAATATTTCTGAAGGATTGGACACCTCTCTAAGTCCGCTGCCTTGCATTTCGTAAATGCCTAATTCGTTTGTACTTCCGAAACGGTTTTTGTGAGAGCGTAATATTCGGTACACATGATTACGATCACCTTCAAATTGAAGCACCGTATCGACCATGTGTTCTAAAATTTTTGGCCCGGCAATGTTACCGTCTTTGGTAATATGACCAATTAAAATTACAGGGGTAGCCGTTTCCTTGGCAAACTTTATGAGTTCGGTAGTGGTTTCTCGTATTTGCGAAATACTTCCGGCACTGCTTTCAATTTGGTCGGTGTGTAAGGTTTGAATGGAATCGATCACCACGATGTCAGGCTCGGTCTCTTCGATATTTCGGAAGATATTTTGCGTTTTTGTTTCGGTAAGGATGTAGCAATTTTCTGAAACCGGTTGTATGCGTTCAGCCCGCATTTTAATTTGCTGTGCGCTTTCTTCCCCCGAAACATAGAGCGTTTTATAAGGCAATTGCAAAGCAACTTGAAGCATTAATGTACTTTTCCCAATACCAGGCTCACCGCCCAAGAGTGTTAGAGAACCGGGAACCAAACCGCCACCTAAAACTCTATTTAGCTCGTTGTTTTTTGTGTTTAACCTAACTTCGTTAATTGTGGATATTTCAGAAACACGTAAGGGTTTTGCAGCTCGTTTTGCCGTGGCTGTCGATGGTTTCCAACTTACCTTTTCGGCTTTTTGTATTACTTCTTCGGCGATGGTGTTCCATTCGCCACAAGAGGTACATTTCCCTTGCCATTTGGAATATTGTGCGCCGCAGTTTTGACAGAAAAAAGTGGTTTTCGTTTTTGCCATAATCGTTTCGCTAAAATAAGTATATTTACCTAAGTAATGGCGTTCCCCATGAAACAACTTTTACTTCTTTCATTTTGTGTACTATGTTTATCGGTTTCAGCTCAAGAAACGGATGAAACTATAGATGAACTCACTCAAAAAATTAATGCTTCGGAAAAGGTAGAAAAGTTAAAATGGATGGATAGTTTATCAACGTATCTAACTTTTCAAACAAATCAGAATCCTGATTCCATTATAAATGAAACGATACAGGTTGCCCTGCAATTCGATTCGTTAAACATAGCTCTTTTTCAGCTTTCCAATAAAATGGATTACTTAAACAATAAAAAAGGGGCTCCGGAAGAAGCATTGCAAGCCTATGAAAACCTAAAGCATAAAGTTAAATTATTGGACAAACCTGCTACGCTAGCAAGATTGTATTTAAATATTGGTGATAGTTACTATTATTTAAAGGACTACGAAAAGTCCATTAACTACTATGATACAACCCAAACATATGCAAAAAAAGGGGCTGCTAAAAAGCTTTTAGGACTTGCCAAAATGTATAAAGCAGGCTCTCAAAGCCAAATGGGCGAGTTTGCCAAAAGCTCACAAGGTCTGCAAGAATCTATCCGGATATTTCAGAAATTAAAAGATACTTTTAATATCATCAGTGCCAAAAACTCGCTTTCTATTTTATACAGTCAAAACAGTTTTTTTGAAGAAGCTAAAAAGGAAAGGGATGAAGCCATAAAAATAGCAAAAGCAAAAAACAGCCATGCGCAATTGGTTTCATTTTACTACAATGCCGCAACCGATGCCAACAAAGTAAATAACCAAAAAAGCCGTATTGCAAATTTAAAACTTGCCAAAGAAGCTGCTGAGAAATCATGGCATGCCGATTTTTACAAACCGACGATGCTTGCAAGTATGGTTATTGCTTTTGCACAAACAGACAGCATTAAAAAAGCGGAAAAGAATTTTAACGAAATTAAGTCTGGTCCTGAAACTTATAGAACGGGTACAAATAAGGAGAACTATATAGAAGCCTTAAAACACCTCTGGTATGCTAAAAAAGATTACCAAAAAGCATTACGGTATGCAAAAGAGCATGTAATGATAAAAAGGCAAAATTCCGATTATGAGGACCTTATGAATGCTGAGAAGTTTTTGGCAAATGTATATGATTCATTGGGAAACAGCTCACAAGCTTATGTTCACTTTAAAGCTTATGAAGCCATTAAAGATTCTATTTCTAACGTTCAAAAAGTAAAAGCATTAAGCTATTATCAAACGCTGTATGAAACCGAAAAAAGGGATGCTAAAATTGAAATGCAACAAAGCGATATTGCGCTGCTTGATGCTGAAAACAGACTAAAAAATCAATGGTTACTTTTTGGTGGGCTGGGGATGCTGGGAGTATTTGGCGGAATTGTATTAATACGTTCCCGTTCTGCCGTAAAGAAAAGGCAAAAACTACAAGAGAAATTCTCTCAAGATTTAATAAAAGCCCAAGAAGAGGAACGCACCCGAGTGGCCCGTGAACTTCACGATAGCGTAGGGCAAAAATTAATGTTGCTTACAAAAAAAACTAAAAGCACGGGCGACCGCGATATGGAATCTTTAGCAGGAAATACCTTGGAAGAGCTTAGGAGTATTTCAAGAGGGTTGCATCCGGCAACTCTTGAAAAACTTGGGGTAACAAAGGCAATTGAGACCATGATTAACGAGGTAGATGCCAATACCAACATATTTTTTACCAATGAAATTGAAAATATCGATGGTGATTTAAATCCGGACCAAGCGTTGCATTTATATAGAATTATACAAGAAGTGCTCAACAATATGGTAAAACATGCCGAGGCGAAAGCTGCTTCGGTAAGTATTGTAAAAAAAGGAACTACCATTGAAGCTTTAATAAAAGACAATGGTAACGGTTTTGAATATTCAGAAAAATTGAATACTGGGGAAAGCCTTGGTATGAAAACCTTATTGGAGCGTGCCAAAATAATACATTCAAAATTAACCATTCAAAGTGCACACTTAAAAGGAACATCTATTTTATTACAAATTCCAACCTAAGATGATTAATAAAGATTTTTCGATAGTAATTGCAGACGATCACCCTATGTTATTGAGCGGGCTCAACGAAGAATTGACCCGGAATGGATATAATGTAGTTGGCCAGGCCAATAATGGAAACAAAGCGTTGAGTTTAATTTTACAATTAGAACCTGATATTGCTTTGTTGGATATTGACATGCCTATGATGACAGGTTTAGAAGTTATAAAAGCAGCTAAAGAAAAAAACACCGAAACCAAATTTATAATTCTTTCTTTTCATAGAGAACCAGAATACGTGGTACAAGCTAAAGCACTTCAAATTGATGGTTATTTGCTCAAAGAAGACTCTTTTCAAGAAATAGACGATTGTATGGAGTCTGTATTAAACAACAAGGAATATTTCAGTAAATCTTTTGATATTGATTCATTAAATAATGCTTCAGAAGAAATGACAAAGCTGAAAACCCTTACCCCTTCTGAAATTACCATACTTAAATTGATAGCTTCGCAAAAAAACACTGTTGAAATCGCCGACGAGCTCTGCGTATCTACTCGCACCATAGAAAAACACCGAAGCAATATCATTGATAAACTTCTTATTGAAAAAGGTACCAATGCACTTACTAATTGGGCGTTGGTTAACCGTGTGGTTATAAGTAAATTTTAATAACCAAAATCCGCCTTTATTTTATCTGCTCGGTCCAATAACATATCTACGGTTATAAAATCGGTTTCTTCCTTATCAAAAGCACCTTGGAAAGTTCGCATGGCTTTTTTAGGTTCCCCGATCTCTTCATAATAGCGGCCTAAGTAATAGTCGCTCATATTTTTATCTGGATATTGTTTTTTGGCAAGCGTTCCTATTTCCCTAAGCGATTCCCATTGCTTCAATTTTTCGGCCGCTGTGGCTGTGGCGATAAAATCGTTCACTCGTATAGGATTGGTAAGGCCAAACAGTGTTTCTATGGTATTGTACTTTTCTTCTAAATATTCATGAATGGGCGTTTCCATCTTTAATAAAACATCAGTGTATTCTTTTTTACTAATGGGGCGATAGACCGAAAATATTTTTTCCAAAGCATTTGGTATGCCACGACTTACAAGAGAATAATGAGTGGCGCCATCAAAATTGTCATAATAGTATTCAAAGTTGTCCTTTTCAATTTTCTTTAAGGGTTCGTTGAGTAATTGTGTAACTTCCATTAACGACTTAATATCGTCCGTGCCTGTGGCCAAATAATAGAAAATTTTAGATTCGATTTCGGGAATTCGTTGTGGAATTCGTTCGTCTAGCAACGGAGCTAAATCGGGGCTTAAACTAATATAACCGTTAAAAAGTGGAGGGTCTTTAAAAAGATAATAATTGATAAAATTTGCTGTAAAGTCATGTCCTACGGCAATGGTGAATTTTGCTGTACGGTAGTTGTTGTCAATATATGGTAACAGTTCAAGACCAATAAATTCAAAAAAATCAGCACCTTTTTCTGCTGGAAAAAAATTAGTATCGCCATAATTACAGTCGTCGTAGCGCGATTCGCCTTGCATAACGCCTACTACAATGCTTTCGGGCATGTCTTCCCAATAGCTAAGATAATCTACATTTCCGGCAACGGGTTCAAAAAGGTAATCTGCATCGAGAACGACAACAATAGGGTAGACTTTTTCAGAATTTGTATCGTAATTTCTGGGAAGTTGAATTTTTAACTTTCGTGTTTCCTGAAGCTTTTCAGAATTAAATTCTTCATAAAGTATTTGTGAAGAAGCTGAAACAGTTACTAAGAAACATAAGAGGAGGAATACTGTTTTTTTCATGCAGGTTACGTTTTAGGTTGGGAAAGATACTAAAATTTAAAAATACTGATTTTAGAAAACTTGAGCTTACTCTTTTCCTTTGTTATAAATAGGAAGAAATAGAAAGGACAGCCCACCAAAAAGAATAATAGAGCTTATGTTCGATGTCCAAACAATCCACCCGAAGGCGGTTCCGGCTGTTTCTGGGATACCAAATACGGCAAGTATAGCAGCAACAAAAAATGGATAACTACCAAAGCCGCTATTGGTAAATGCAAAAGAAAAACTACCAACTACAAAAGCGATAATTATTGTACCAATGGGAATTGAAGCGGTATCGTCTAGAGCAAGCATCGCTGTATAAAACGACAGCAAGTATAATCCCCAAATTAAAAAAGTTTGAAAAATGAAGGAAAATTTCTTCTCCATGTTGAAAATACTGAAAACTCCGTCTTTTAACCCTAATAAAAATTCCCTAAGCTTCTGTGTTAGCTTTGATTTTGAATACTTTAGAAAAAGGAAGAAAATAATTCCAAGAACTATAAGCCCTAGAAAGGCAAATATTAATTTTGAAGGGTTTATTATTTCGGTTAAAAAACCATATAAACTATCAAACTCAAGAAAAAGTGCCAAAGCAGTGAACGCCATTAAAAAAATAAGGTCTACAACCCTTTCGGAAATTATAGTGCCAAAACCCTTGTCAAAAGGGACTTTTTCATATTTATCTAAAACAATCCCTCGAGAAATTTCACCGCTTTTAGGAATAAACATATTCATTAAATACGCTACCGAAATGGCCATAAAATTATTGAGCACACTAGGTTTATAGCCTATGGGAGCTAATAGTAAATTCCACCGGACAGCCCTAATTATATGGCTTACCAAACTGAGGAAAACAGACAATACAATAAAGGTGTAATCTGCTTTTTTAAAGTAAAACGAAATTTCGTCTAATTGTTCTGGGGTAAATTTTGTGTAAGAATAATAGATTAAAAAAACGCCCAAAGCCAATGGCAGGGCGATTTTAAGAAACTTTGTAACTGATTTTTTCAAATTACTTTAAAAGATTGTTCTCTTCATTTGGGAAAACCAAAGCAGGCTTAAATTGCTTTGCTTCTTCTACGTCCATCATGGCGTAGGTGATAAGTATCAATATATCTCCAGGGGCTACTTTTCTAGCAGCGGCACCGTTAAGGGTTATTTCACCACTATTTCGAGGGCCGGGGATTGCATATGTTTCCAGTCGTTCACCATTGTTGTTGTTAACAATCTGTACTTTTTCTCCTTCAATTATATTAGCGGCATCCATTAAATCTTCATCTATGGTAATACTGCCTATGTAATTAAGGTCTGCCCCGGTAACTTTAACTCTATGGATTTTAGATTTTACTACGTGTATTTGCATTTTGCAAAGGTATTAATTTAGAGCCATATTATCTATTAATCTAATTTCTCCTGCAAAAACAGCTATAAAGGCTCTATGATTTTGGTTTTTAGACTTTTCTGAAACTGTTTTTAAGGTCTCTTCGTTAGCTATTTCAAAATATTCTAACGCTAATTGGTCGTTTTTATCGAATGTTTCTTTCACAAAACGGTTTAATTCTGAAATAGTATGCGAGGAATATTGTTGTTTTACTTCTTTTAGTGTTTTTGAAATTAACACAGCTTCTTCCCGTTGAGTTTCAGTAAGGCGCTCATTTCGGGAGCTTAAAGCTAGTCCGTTTTCTTCGCGAACAATAGGTACACCGACTATATTTACTGGAAGGTTTTCTATTTCAACCAACTTTTTCACAATTTGCAGTTGCTGAAAGTCTTTTTCACCAAAGTAAGCATTGTCTGGTTCAACGATTCTGAAAAAAATATTTAAAATAGTCCCTACTCCATTAAAATGTCCCTCTCGGTGCTTGCCTTCCATTTCGTGTTCCAGACCTTGAAAATCATAGTCAGTTGCAGTAATTTCATCGCCATATAAATCGGACGCATCCGGGGCATAGATAATTATATTTTCGCTTAGTGATTTCAATAAAGCTATATCGGTATTTAAGTTACGAGGATATTTATCTAAATCTTCGGCATTGTTAAACTGTGTAGGGTTTACAAAAATGCTCACGACAACACAATCATTTTCTTTTAAGGCAGCATTCACAAGAGATAGATGGCCTTGATGTAAGGCTCCCATAGTTGGGACAAAACCAATGGTCTTAGTATTCCGCCAAGGTTTGAGAGCAGCTAAAAGCGATTCTCGGTTGGTATATACGCTCATAAATTTTAATTGAGTGGCGGCAAAATTAATAGATTATGAGCAATCTACATAAATTTTCGTAATTTTGCACTTTCAAAACAAGTAAGCTATTAAAGTAAAAAATATATGAAAGATAAAAGAGTCTTGTATGTGTCTTCAGAAGTAGTTCCATACCTGCCGGAGACCGAGATTTCTTCCATGTCGTTTGAAGCCCCTAAAATGGTTAATGACAATGGTGGTCAAATTAGAATTTTTATGCCACGTTATGGCAATATAAATGAAAGACGCCACCAACTGCACGAAGTTATACGTTTAAGTGGTATGAATTTGGTCATTAACGACCTTGATATGCCGTTAATCATTAAAGTAGCCTCCATTCCAAAAGAACGTATGCAGGTTTATTTCATCGATAATGACGATTACTTTAAGCGCAAAGCGACCTTTGCAGATGAAGACGGAAACTTTTTTAAAGATAATGACGAGCGTGCCATCTTTTTTGCAAAAGGGGTAATTGAAACCGTAAAAAAATTAAATTGGTCACCAGATATCATCCACGTGCATGGCTGGTTGGCTTCTTTCTTGCCATTATACTTAAGAAACTACTACGGAACAGAGCCTTTATTTGAAAACAGTAAAATAGTTACCTCTGTATACAATCAAGGCTTCGATAATACGTTAAACGATAACGTAAAAGAAAAAATATTGTTTGATGGTATTGATGAAGAATCTGTTGAAGAGCTAGACACTCCAAACTATGTTAATTTAATGAAGTTAGCAGTGAAAAACTCTGATGCAGCAATCATTGGTTCTGATGAAATTCTTCAAGAACTGGAAGACTACCTTAACAACTTAGATAAACCTGTGTTAAAGTATCATAAAAAAGAAGAGTTTTCCGAAGCATATTTAGATTTTTACGAGTCGAAAGTATTGTAGAAAAAGAACACCACACATTTAAAATTTTATATGAAGATTAAGAATTTGTTGCCAAAACTAGCAGCTGTGCTATTTGTAATAGTTGCGTTGGCATCTTGCGAAGAGGATATAGATATAATAGGATCAGAAATTGTTGGAGATAACACCTTTATAGAGCCAGATGAAACCAATTCGGTTATAGCTTATAGCCGTAAATTAGTGCCAATTCAAACAAATGGATTGTCTGCATATCAATTAGGGGTTAATAATAACCCTATTTATGGCAAATCTACTGTTAGCTTGCTTTCTCAGGTAACTCTAGGAGTTACAGAACCTACATTTGGAGAGAATGCAACTTTAGACAGTGTTGTGCTTTATATACCCTTTTTCAGCGAAAGCGAAACAGTGGGAGAAGACACGCTTAATTACACGTTGGATTCTGTGTATGGTGAAGACCCGATAAACATATCTATGTTCGAGTCTAACTTTTTCCTAAGGGATTTAGACCCTGAAACAGGATTTCAAGAAACACAGAATTATTATTCAAATTTAGGGCAAACGTTCGATAATAACCCTAGCTTATTAGGAGATTTAATTTTTGAAATAGAAGATTTTGTTCCTAGTGACGAAGGCTTCGTCTTTAAAACCAATGAAATTGGTGCCGATGGGGATACTATAGTAGAAACTTTGGGTCCAGGATTACGGGCAAATTTGCCTGTTGAATTTTTTCAACAGAAAATCATCGACATGGAAGGCTCTCCAGAACTTTTAAGCAATAATAACTTCAAAAACTATTTTAGAGGCATTTATTTTAAAGCCCAATCTGCAATAGATAACGGAAACTTGTTCCTTTTTGAACCTTCAGAAGCAAACATAACTTTGTATTATTCTTTTGATGATGAAGACGATGAAGATGATGGAAGGGACGACAGTAGTTTAGAAATTAATTTCGGAGGGATAAATGTTAGTTTATTCGATGATGAATTATCACAGGATGTTCAAAGTGCAATCGCAAACCCAGATATAGAAAACGGAGATGAAAGACTCTATGTAAAAGGAGGAGATGGTATTGCTGGGGTAATACAGTTATTTGGAAAGGAGGATCTTCTAAATGCCAATCTAGAACCTGGTCCTAACGGCGTTCCCGACGAGTTAGATATTCTGCGCGATCAAAAACCATTGATAAATGAAGCCAATTTGGTTTTTTATGTAGATAAAAATAAAACTGCTGCTTTGGAGAGTGAGCCAGAGCGTGTTATAATTTTTGATGCAACCAATGGATCTGTCCTAATTGATTACTTTTTAGACCCTTCCACTACCGAAATACCCTCAACGCATAAAATTAATCACTTAGGAACGCTTCAAAAAGACGGTAGCGATACCGGCGATTTCTATAAAATACGATTAACAACCCACGTTAGTAATTTAATAAACAACGATTCTACAAATGTTCCGTTGGGCCTTATGGTTACAGATAATGTGGTACAGCCAAATTTCCAAGACCTTCAAAATACACAATCCCCAGGTCTTAAACGAGTTCCAGGCACAAGTGTGTTAACCCCAAAAGGAACAGTTTTACACGGAAGCAGTTCTTCAAGTGAAGAACGAAGATTGAAGTTACAACTTTATTACACCAAACCTAATTAAAAAGTATGTGCGGAATTGTAGGATATATAGGAAAGAAAGAGGCTTATCCAATTGTTTTAAACGGATTAAAACGATTGGAATATAGAGGCTATGACAGTGCTGGAATTGCCCTATATGATGGGTCGGATATTCAATTGTGTAAAACACAAGGGAAAGTTGCAGATTTAGAAGCCAAGGCAGAAAAAAACATTTCTTTGAAAGGAACTTTAGGAATTGGCCACACAAGATGGGCAACCCACGGAGTTCCTAATGATATTAACTCACACCCACATTATTCTAATAGTGGCGACTTGGTTATCATCCACAATGGAATTATAGAAAACTATGCTTCGATAAAAAAGGAACTTATTAATCGTGGCTATACTTTTACTTCAGATACTGATACAGAAGTTTTGGTAAATCTAATTGAAGAAGTAAAGAAGCAAGAAGATGTAAAACTTGGTAAGGCAGTACAAATCGCGTTAAACCAAGTTGTAGGGGCATACGCAATAGCCCTATTCGATAAAAATAAACCAGATGAAATTGTAGTCGCAAAGTTAGGTAGCCCATTGGCTATCGGTATAGGTGACGACGAATTTTTTGTGGCCAGTGACGCTTCTCCGTTTATTGAGTTTACGAACAACGCTATCTACCTGGAAGATCAGGAGATGGCAATTATTCGCCGTGGACGTGATGTGAAAGTACGTAAAATTAAAGGGGATAAATTGGTTGCTCCTTATGTTCAAGAGCTTCAGCTTAATTTAGAGCAGATTGAAAAAGGCGGCTACGACCACTTTATGCTGAAAGAAATATATGAACAACCTTCTGTGATCAAAGATACATACAGAGGCCGTTTGTTAGCAGATAAAGGAATTGTTCGTTTAGGTGGCCTAGAAGACCATATTAAACGCTTTACCAATGCAGACCGAATTATCATCGTAGCTTGCGGAACTTCTTGGCACGCTGGTTTGGTTGCCGAATATGTTTTTGAAGATTTAGCAAGAATACCCGTTGAGGTAGAATATGCTTCAGAATTTAGATACAGAAACCCAATAATTACTGAAAAGGATGTCGTAATCGCCATATCTCAAAGTGGTGAGACAGCAGATACCTTGGCCGCTATTAAGCTAGCCAAAGAAAAGGGTGCTTTTGTATATGGGGTATGTAATGTAGTTGGCTCAACCATTTCTAGAGAAACGCATAGCGGAACATATACTCACGCAGGTCCTGAAATTGGAGTGGCTTCAACTAAGGCTTTTACAACTCAAATTACCGTGTTGACAATGATTGCCCTTAGATTGGCAAAATCTAAAGGAACATTGTCACAAAGTGACTATATGCTGCACCTTCGAGAGTTAGATATGATTCCCGGGAAAGTGGAAGAAGCTTTAAAAAGCGATGAAAAAATCAAGGAAATTTCAAAAGTATTTAAAGATGCAGCCAATTTCTTGTATTTAGGAAGAGGCTACAACTTCCCAGTTGCCTTGGAGGGCGCTTTAAAATTAAAGGAAATTTCATACATTCACGCAGAAGGATATCCCGCTGCCGAAATGAAACACGGTCCAATTGCTTTAATTGATGAGCAGATGCCAGTAGTGGTAATTGCCGTTAATAGCAACCATTACGAAAAAGTAGTAAGCAATATTCAGGAAATTAAATCCAGGGCTGGAAAAATTATCGCTGTAGTGACCGAAGGCGATACTACGGTAAAAGAAATGGCAGATTATATTATGGAGGTTCCAAACACTCCAGAGACACTCTCGCCATTGGTTACTACAATCCCTTTACAATTATTATCCTATCATATTGCGGTTATGTTGGGTAGGGATGTGGATCAACCTAGGAATTTAGCAAAATCGGTTACAGTAGAATAATAAAATCAAAATGCAATTTATATAGCCTTCATAACTTATGAAGGCTTTTTTATTTTCAGATAGTTTCAGTGCTTTTAAGTTTATTTTTTGCTGTACTTTTAATGCTTTATTCCTGAAATTACAAGAAAATTATATGAGCGTTATCAACCTTATTTCCGGCCCTAGAAATTTGTCAACTGCACTTATGTATGCTTTTGCACAACGCGACGATTTCAATGTTTTGGATGAGCCTTTTTATGGCTATTATTTGAAAAACACCAAAACGGAGGTGGACCATCCTGCCACAGCCGATATCCTAAGGACGATGGATTTAAAAGAAGAGGTTGTGATAGAAAGTATCCAGTTGCTTTCTGGGCTAAAACACGTGTTTGTAAAAGGAATGGCACATCATTATATTGATAAAAAACCTGACTTTATTCTGAAGTGGCAAAACATTATTCTAATAAGACATCCCGAAAAACTGCTAATTTCTTTTTCAAAAGTGATTGATAATCCAAAACTGGAAGATATAGGGTTAAAAAAAGCAACAGAGCTATTTTTATTTCTGAAAGAAAACGGGGGGACGCCAATTGTAATAGACAGTGACGAGTTGATGATTAATCCAGAACGATATTTAAAAAAAATCTGTGAAAAATTAAACGTTTCTTTTTCAAAAGAGATGCTCACTTGGCAAAAAGGAGGCATTCCAGAAGATGGCGTTTGGGCACCCTATTGGTATACAAACGTTCATAATTCCGAAGGGTTTCAGAAACAAAAAAGAAGTCAAAAAGAACTTTCGAAGCATTTAAAACCAGTATTGGAAGAAGCCATGCCTTATTACAACACATTAAAAAAATACATTCTTAAAAACGAATAATATGTTACAACAATTTGACGAACGTAATCGCGATATTCAAGTATTTATAAAAGATAGGCTATACCATAGAGACGAGGCTAAAGTATCGGTTTTTGATAGTTCGGTACAAGGTGGTGATGCTGTTTGGGAAGGATTACGGGTTTATCCTGAAGGGATTGTTTGTTTAGATAAACACCTTACCCGTTTGCACGAAAGTGCTAAAACACTTGCGTTTGTTGATATTCCTTCAAAAAAAGTTATAAAAGAAGCGATACAAAAAACACTCGATGCCAATAACATGAATGACGATGTCCATATTCGGTTAACGTTAACCCGAGGGGAGAAAATTACAAGTGGGATGGATCCGCGTGTTAATCAAAACGGTTCTTGCTTAATAGTTTTAGCAGAATGGAAACCATTAGTATACGATAATAGTGGTGGTATTAAAGTGCTTAGTTCTAGTCAACGCCGTAACGCACCACAATTTTTAGATAGTAAAATTCATCACGCAAATTTATTGAATAATATCCTTGCTAAAATACAAGCTAATGTGGCTGGTAAAGATGCCGGATTAATGCTGGATGAACGCGGTTTTGTAGCCGAATTAAACGGAAGCAATGTGTTTATGCTTAAAAACAACATTATTTATACACCTTATGCACACGCCTGCTTACCGGGAATAACAAGAGGCTCGGTTATTGAATTGTGCCAAAAAAGCAATATTCCCATTGAAGAAGCAGATCTTACACTTTCACAATTTATGAATGCCGATGCTGCTTTTGCAACAGGAACCATGGGAGAGCTTACCCCAATTGTGGAAATTGACGGGCGTGAAATTTCAAAAGAAAATAGGCTGTTAAAAGAAGTTATGGAATTATTTAAGACTAATGTGAGAAACCTTTGTGAGCCGCTTGATTAACGATAGAATAGTCGCTTAAAATTTAGAGTTAAAAATTCACTAATTTCCATTGCGTAATTTAAACAGAAAAAACTATCTTTGCACCGTTCAAAAACAGGGTGATAATTGCACCCTTAGATAACTAAAAAATAAACAGTTAATAATGTCACAAGTTAAAGGAAAAGTTGCACAGATTATTGGCCCTGTAGTGGATATAGAGTTTGCTAACGGAGCGAAGCTTCCAAAGATATACGACTCAGTAGAAGTTGACAACAACGGAAGTTTGTTGGTTCTTGAAGTACAATCTCACATTGGAGAAAACACAGTACGTACCATTTCTATGGATTCTACTGATGGCTTAAGCCGAGGTGTTGAAGCTGTAGCAACAGGGGCGCCTATACAAATGCCAATTGGTGAAGATGTGTATGGACGTCTATTTAACGTAATTGGAGATGCTATTGACGGTATGCCAGACCTTCCTAAAGCAGGAAATGACGGACTTCCAATTCACCGTGAAGCACCAAAATTTGAAGACTTATCAACCTCTACCGAAGTATTATTTACAGGTATTAAAGTAATCGACTTGATTGAGCCATATGCAAAAGGTGGTAAAATTGGATTATTTGGTGGTGCCGGTGTAGGTAAAACAGTATTGATTCAAGAATTGATTAACAACATTGCAAAAGGTCACGGTGGTCTTTCTGTATTTGCAGGAGTAGGAGAACGTACTCGTGAAGGGAACGATTTACTTCGTGAAATGCTTGAATCTGGAATTATAAAGTACGGAGACGACTTCTTACATTCTATGGAAGATGGCGGATGGGATTTATCTAAAGTTGATAAATCTGCGATGAAAGAAAGTAAAGCAACTTTCGTATTTGGACAAATGAACGAACCACCAGGAGCACGTGCTCGTGTGGCGCTTTCAGGATTAACAATTGCTGAATATTTCCGTGATGGAGCAGGAGATGGACAAGGAAAAGATGTACTTTTCTTCGTTGACAACATTTTCCGTTTTACACAAGCAGGTTCTGAGGTATCGGCACTTTTAGGTCGTATGCCTTCTGCAGTAGGTTACCAACCAACATTAGCAACCGAGATGGGTGCGATGCAAGAACGTATTACTTCAACTAAAAAAGGATCTATTACATCTGTACAAGCGGTTTACGTACCTGCGGATGACCTTACCGATCCAGCACCGGCGACAACGTTTGCTCACTTAGATGCTACAACGGTATTGTCACGTAAAATTGCTGAGCTTGGTATTTATCCAGCGGTAGACCCGTTAGATTCTACATCTCGTATTCTTACTGCTGATATTTTAGGTGATGAGCACTATGCATGTGCACAACGTGTAAAAGAGTTGTTACAGCGTTATAAAGAATTACAAGATATTATTGCTATTTTGGGGATGGAAGAATTATCTGAAGAAGATAAGCAAGCGGTAAACCGTGCACGTCGTGTACAACGTTTCCTTTCTCAGCCATTCCATGTAGCAGAGCAGTTTACAGGTATTCCAGGTGTATTGGTAGATATTAAAGAAACCATTAAAGGATTTAATATGATTATGAATGGAGAGTTAGATCACCTTCCAGAAGCAGCCTTTAACTTGAAAGGTTCTATTGAAGAAGCAATCGAGGCCGGAGAAAAAATGTTAGCTGAATCATAAATTGCTTAAAGCTATAAGCTTAAAGCCTAAAGCATAAAATAATGTATTTAGAAATAGTAACACCAGAAGCTTTATTGGTAAGTGGAGAAGTAGAGTCGGTAACTGTACCGGGCGTAGAAGGTGAGTTTCAAATGTTGAATAACCACGCCCCAATTGTATCTGTTTTAGCGAAAGGGAAAGTAAAATTTTCTGGAAATCCTACCATAGCTGAAGGTTTTGAAAATAAATTCAATAAAGAAGATGGGAAGTGGGTACTTGAAATTACCAGCGGAACCATTGAAATGAATAACAATAAAGCGATTGTGTTGGCCGATTAAACAGCATATATCAAAAAACAATTAAACCCCAAATTTCACTGTCGAAATTTGGGGTTTTTTAGTAATGTGAGTATTATTGTCTTCTTGTGATTAAACAAAACGTTTTTATTTCTGAAGGAAACCGTCCACTATGGCATAGAATTATTGCTGCACTTTGCTATACGTTAATGTTGGTCTGTCTTTATAAATTTATTGTTGAACCAAATACAAGCTGGCTGTATGCAGCAAGTATGTTGTTTTCAACTGGCTTGACATTTTCCGTGATTAGGGACTACCATTTTGATTTTGAAGAAAAGAGATATAAAATTGAACATTGTGTTGGTCCAATAAAACTAGGTAAGTGGAAAAATTTTAACCAATTAGATTACGTGTCTATATTTAAAAATGGCAAGGGATATTACGAAGTAAATCTTTGGTATAATAGAAACAATCATTTTAATATAACTACGCTCGACAATTTTCAAGATTGTTTTGAAATAGGTAAAAACATTGCTGAAAAACTAAAAATCGACTTTCTAGATGCGGCGACAGACCCAAGAAACTCTGTATGGGTGAATCAGTAGATTTTGTTAAACGTTACGGGATGCTTTTTCCTCTTCATTCTTTTTTAATTGAAACCTCAAAATAAGATATCCTGCTATTCCGGCAACCATAGAGCCTAATAAAATTCCAATTTTAGAGGTCGTCAATAGGTCATTAGATCTAAAGGCCAATTCGGCTATAAATAGTGACATAGTAAAGCCTACGCCACCTAAAAAGCTAACTCCAAGAATCTGTTTAAAGTTTATTCCAGTGGGAAGTACCGCAACTTTAAGTTTATAGGCTAAATAGCTAAATAAAGTAATACCTATAACTTTCCCCAGAACCATAGCAATGGCTATTTGTGAGATAAGCTCTGTAGTGCTCAACGAATCGAGACTTATGGTTATTCCGGCATTGGCCAAGGCAAATATGGGCATAATAACAATCGCAACCCATCCACTAAGGCCATTTTCCAATTGTTGCATAGGTGTTTGTACGCGATCGGTTATCAGGTTTATTTTATCGACAGCATCCTGTTGTTCATCCGATAGAACGATTCTCTTGGCCTTTGTTTTCTTGAAAAGGTTCAGGGATTTTCGTATTTCTTCAAAAAAGTTGTCTAGTTCTATGTTTCTACTCGATGGAATGACCAATGCCAATAAAACCCCTGCAATTGTAGGATGTATCCCGGATTTTAAGAAAAGGACCCATACAGCGATTCCAGAAATTAGCAGTAAATATTTTGAGTGAAATTTTTTGTAAGCCAAAAATGCCAAAAAAGTTAAAATGCCAAGTGCTACAAATAAATAGGAGAGGTGCATTTCGTGACTATAGAATGTTGCAATTACCAAAATGGCACCAATATCATCAATAATAGCGAAGGTTGTCAAAAATATTTTAAGTCCTAATGGTACACGCTTCCCCAATAAATTAAGTATTCCTAATGAAAAGGCGATGTCTGTAGCCATAGGGATACCCCAGCCTGATGCTCCTCGGTCTTGGTCGTGTAGTAATAAGAAAATAGCAATAGGAACAACAATGCCCCCCAAAGCCGCAAAAATAGGCATAGATGCCTTTCGCATGGTGGTAAGTTCGCCATCTAAAATTTCACGTTTAATTTCTAAACCTACATAAAAGAAGAAAATGGTCATTAGCCCATCATTTACCCACAAATACAGAGGTTTTTCAATTATAAAATCTGTATTACTAAAACCAATGGCAAAAGTTTCGTTCCAGAAAGTATGATAGCTTTCGTGCCAAGGCGAATTTGCCCAAACCAAAGCAATGACCGTAAACAAAAGTAGGATATAACTACCCGATGTTGAGCTGTTTATAAACGATTCGATAGGGTTTTTAGCTATTTTCAAATCAACTAGGTTTATTGGTTCTAAAAATGATAAAGTTATAAAATGTGATTATGTTTTGGCAATAAAAGTGTATCAATCTTTTTTGAATTTTAAAATATCACCTGGTTGGCAGTTTAAAGCATAGCAAATAGCTTCTAAGGTTGAGAAACGCACGGCTTTAGCTTTTCCAGACCGAAGAATGGAAAGATTGGCCTCTGTTATGCCTACAATTTCGGCTAGTTCTTTGCCTTTCATACCACGGTCTGCTAGTATACTATCAAGGTTTATAATGATTGCCATGACTTATATAGTTAAATCGTTTTCTTCTTTTATTTCATTTCCTTTTTTCAAAAGAAAAGCTAGTGCTAATAGAGACAAACCCATTATAAAAAATGTAAAGTCAAAGTCTAAAGTTGGGTTGAACGAATATTTTATAACCTGACTAAGGTTTCGGTCTTCGGTAGGAAGTTTAAACTGAATTAAACCATAACTATTAATAAAGTAAATACTTAACAGAAGACTAACTATTTCTGAAATAATAAATGCAAGTCCTATATACTTGATATTTTTTGAAATGATAGGAGTAAAAGTAATCTCTTTTTTTAATGGAATAAGGGTTCTTCTTAATAGATAAAGTATAAATACTGTAACAATAAGCGAAATATAGCTATAGAATATACTTAATACCGTAAATAAAAGATTTGAACTTTTAACTTGTATGGTTGTATACACAAACTTCTTTTTTTCTGTAAACTCGTGTGCGTTATCTATTCTATTTAATATCCCCTCAAAAGAAGATTTAGAGGGGATTTTTCTGGAGGTGTATGTTTTGCTTCCTGTGATCGAATTATAGGTTGCTTTATTCCCTTCTAAGTCAAAAATCGAATCTGGAGTTTTTATTCTCATTTCAACAGGAATATTAAAACCATTAGATGGATGCAAGTCACTTGAAAAGTTTCCAATATGTCCATTATCGGAAAAAGCAATAAATGTAAAATTAAAGATTAAAACGGCTAAGCAAAGCACAAAAGCTATAGTTGTAGTCCAGTATAAAAAATTAATCAAGAGGTGTGGTTTTTTCATCATTAGCTTTTATATGGTTAAGTCGTTTTCTTCTTTAATTGATTTAGCTTTAAAAAGTGCATTGCTCTGTAAGATAAAAAAGAGTCCTATTATAATTAAAAACAAGGGAATCATGATATTAGTGCCATAGGTTAGTTTAATTGTCCCTAAGGATAATGTGCTTAACCAAAACACGGTATAAGTTACCATAAGAAAAATACCGGCTATAGTCAGCATGTTCCCACTGCGTTTTAAATTTTCGATAACTGGTGTTTTTAAAAAATTGTTATTTAGTACATGCTTCGCTGTTTTTTTTAAGTAGTATAGTCCAAGTAGAAAGATTATATAGGATAGAAAACTCAAGCCTATGCCTACCCAATACAAGAGAGGTAGTTTTGTCAATTCCTCATAGCTTGTTATAGGTACTTCGGCGATATTAATGCTGAAAACACCAAAAGGAAGAATAAATATAAAACCTATCAAGCCAGCACAATGGAAGATAAATAAAATATCAATTAATCTTTTTAAGAGTATGTTTGTTTTCATAAAATTATTGTTTAACAATAACAAATATATAATTATTATTGTTAAACAATAATATTTTTTTAAATTATATTTATTGATGATTATTATTAACTTGTGTTCTACCAAATATAAGAATAGGTGTGAGAGATCTTAAGAAAAGCTTAACCCAAAAAAACCAATGCGTTTGCAAAGTAAACTTTTCTTTAAGAAAACCTTTCGGCTAAGTTTTGTAATTTTGCTGTTTTAATTAGCATATGCAATTACAAGATATAGATAGAGTCGAAACAATTTCAAAAGAAGACTTTATTGAAAATTATTTCAAACCCCAAAAACCAGTCGTAATAGAGCGGTTTATCGAGGATTGGCCTGCTTACAAAAAATGGGATTTAGACTATATGTCCAAAGTAGCTGGCGATAAAGAAGTTCCGCTTTATGACAATAGGCCTGTAAGTCATGAAGATGGTTTTAACGAGCCACACGCAACCATGAAAATGAGTGAGTATATTGATTTGCTCAAAAAAGAACCTACCAAATACCGTATTTTTCTTTGGAATATTTTAAAGGAAGTGCCAGAACTTCAAAAAGATTATTCGTATCCAGACTTTGGGATAAAACTAATGAAAGGGCTTCCCATGTTATTTTTTGGAGGTGAGGACAGTTACACCTTTATGCATTACGATATTGATTTGGCCAATATTTTTCATTTTCATTTCCACGGAAAAAAAGAGGTGATTTTGTTTGATCAACAACAGAATGATTATCTGTATAAAATTCCACATTCGCTCATCACCCGGGAAGATATAGATTTTACCAATCCTGATTACAATAAATGGCCTGCGCTAAAAGAGGCAAAAGGGTTTAGAGCACAATTAGAACACGGAAATGTATTGTACATGCCCGAGGGTTATTGGCACTACATGCGATATATAACCCCTGGTTTTTCCATGAGCTTACGCGCCATTGCTAGAAACCCTAAAAACCTAGGCAAAGCCATCTATAATATTGCTATTATGCGTCATTTTGATACGTTGATGCGTAAGTTGAAAGGACAAGATTGGATCGATAAAAAAAATGAAAAAGCGATTACGAATACACATAAAAAACTAGGGATAGAAAGGTAACTGAAATGATTTTTTAAAATAAAAAAGAGCCTTTTACAAATTGTGTAAAAGGCTCTTTCTGTTTCCGAAGAATAATAGATTATGCTTTTTTGTAGCTTAAATAATATTCTTCCATTAAGTTCATTAAAGCAGTTATCAAATCTTTCGTTTCCAACAACAGGCTGAAATACAGTGCTGTATTTTTTGGACTCGACTCTTCGGTTCTAGTACGGGCTATTTGCTTTTCAATTTTTTCTGAAACATACTCGAACAACTCTTGCTTTTTATCAAGCACCGTTTTAATCTTTTCGATTTCTCGATTTTGGAAGATAGATTCAATGTCAACAAATAAGTTTTCCAAAGATTGATCGATTTCCTGTAAATCTTTAATTTGATTAAAACGTAATGCCTTGTGATTATTATTTACGTGTTTATAACTCGCTTTTGAAATAAACTCAAGCGATTGAGCTACATCTTGCAAATACCCAAGGATAATGATGTAGAAGTTACTTCCGCGAACACTTTTTTCGTCTAAATCTTTTATGAAATAGAAAATATTATCACGCAATTCATCAATTTCATCGTTTAGCTTCTTAACTCCTTTTTTACTCTTTTTCAGCTTAGAGGTGTCTTGTTTTGCCAATCCACGAAGCATATCAGAATAGATTTTATTGCTTCGGTGAATTACTTTTGCAATATTGTCTGCACTTTCCTGGATGATACCTTGTACGGTATTGCTTTCAGTCTTTTTAAGACCAGTTTCATCCATTATTATGTTACTCTTCTTTTTGTAAGAAAGGTAGTTTCGCACCAATAAAAGCACAGCTAACATTAGTAAAATTGCGATTGCAACCCCTTTCCCTAAGAAAATAAGGTATGCTAACGTTCCTGCAGCCACAAAGGCACTAAATGCTGTAAAGAACCAGCCACCGATCACATTTAATACTCCAGCAACACGGTACACTGCACTTTCACGCCCCCAAGCTCGGTCTGCAAGTGAAGTACCCATAGCCACCATAAAGGTTACGTAAGTGGTGGATAAAGGAAGCTTCATTGAGGTTGCGATTGAGATAAGAACTCCTGCTACAACTAAGTTAATGGAAGCCCTAATCATATCAAAAGCTGGTAACTCGTAGGTTCTATGTTTTGGTAACTCTACCACTGGTTTTTCAAAACGCGAGTTTATATTTTTAGTGGTAGCTTTTGGCAAAACATAATTTAGTCCTTGAGCTACTCTCGAAGTACCTTTTACAACTACTCTAGATAACATGTTAGGTTGAAATTTTTCGTGACCTTCCCCTTGTCTGGATAGTCCGATTTCGGTCTCAGCTACGCTACGGGCTTTTTTAGAGAACCAAAGCGTCAATACCATTACACCACCAGCTATAAATAGCAAGAAAGGTTCTGCGGGCACTTTTTCAGAAAGAACATCCATAGAAAAAGAAGAGGCAGCTTCACCAGAGGCCAACCAAGCTTCATAAGAATGAAAGGCAGCCATAGGGACACCAATAAAGTTAACCAAGTCGTTTCCTGAAAAGGCGAGTGCCAAACCAAACGTACCTACTGCAATTACGATTATAAGTATGCTTTTCTTGAACAGTTTCATAAAGAGAAAAGAAAAGAGCGTCCAGAAAATAAAGCTTCCTCCAACAAAGTAAAGCTCGTTCCCTTCTACTACCTCTTTAAAATCTCCGTAGTAAGGGGTTCCTTTCAGTCCTTTCATAAAGATGAAATATCCAATGGCCGTTAGGGCAACTCCACCAAATAAAGCACCAAAGTTTTTAATTCTCTTTTCGTAGTGGAAGGTAAACACCAAGCGGGATAGCCACTGAACGACTGCACCTACCGTAAAGGCAATGACGACGGAAAGCAGAATCCCCAATATAATTTCGGTAGCTTTTGCCGTGTTTATGTATTTACCAAGATCTGCCCAAGTTTCAGTTTCATTAGCGCCAATTTTTATTAGCGACATCACTACGGCAGCTCCCAATAATTCAAAAACGATTGAAACGGTTGTTGATGTTGGTAAGCCAAGAGTGTTAAAAAAGTCGAGCAGTAATATATCGGTTATCATAACTGCCATAAAGACAATCATGATTTCTTCAAAGTAAAATTGTCCGGGGTCGAAAATACCTTTTCTGGCAACTTCCATCATCCCGCTTGAAAAGACGGCACCGATAAAAATACCAAGACTGGCAATAATCATTATCGATTTAAATGATATGGCTTTAGAACCGATGGCAGAGTTAAGGAAATTAACGGCATCGTTACTAACCCCTACAACAAGATCGGCTACGGCAAGTACTGCCAATGCTACGATCATTAATAAGTATATGTTTTCCATTTTCTTTAATTAAAGTGGTGCAAATCTCTTAATTTAATTGCCCTTTATTGTTACCAAATTGTTATCTATTATCTTTTAAAAATGTAGGTCAAACCCTATGCGAAATGTTATTGGGCCTTTTTCACTTTCAATTGTATTATAGCTTAAATCGCTTTGTACCTTTAGTTTGTGCCCCACAATGTATTTTGAAGCTCCAATCGTGTATTGATTTTGGCTTTGTTTTCCGGTAATCTCATCAAAACTTATTGTAGTGAAGCGTCCAGCTACCTCATAGTTGTTTTTAAAAAGATAGCCGGCTTGAAAATTTAAAGCGTCTCCAACTAAAACAACATCGTTGGTAGGGTTTCCTTCTTCATCTAAAGCAGGTGAGCCATCAATTTCTGTAGCAACGGGATCGTCTGCATCTCTATTTGAATATTCACCCATAAAAGAGAACCCTTTGTATTTAAACATCGCGTCAACAAATACAGTTGAAATATCCGTCTCGTAAAACCCTGTGCTGGTCTGCATATAGCTTCCTTGGTTACTTCTGGTCTTTACAGCATTATCATTATAATCATAGGTAACACCTATCATTAATTTTGGGGTTTGTTCGCGTTTTAAATCACTCTGAACGTATTCAGAACCTCCAGTAAATGCTCCTAAGGGCAATAGCTCTAATCTACCTGTATATTGATGGCCTCCAAGATTACCTGAGGTGATATTTCTTCCCTCACCTTGTGACAAAGCAAATTTTTCACGTAGGATAATTTTTTCTGAAAGTTTGATGCGGTGTCGCAATTGAATACCCAAATCCCGGTCTATATTAAATCTTCTGTTTAACAAGGATCGGTCAATCAATTGCATATTGGCAGATGATACCACCCGCTCTACGTTACCAGGAAGTTTGGTCTGTCCTGCCCATAATTCGAAATTTTCGTAGAAATTCCACATAATGACAGCATCCAAGATATATCGTGGGGCATCACTGGTAAACTGGTTTCCTCCCGAAATATCCCGGTTGGAAAGACCAAGCTCTATTTTATATTTCAATTTTGGGGAATAAGCGAACCCGTCGAATTTTAACCGAGCTCTCCTAATTAAAAAGTTTTGATCGGGTTTTGAATATTGTTCGCCAGTATAGTCCCAACGGGAAAGTGCCCTAAATTGAATACGTGGGGCAAATTTAACGCTCCACGAACTGTCTTTGGCTACGAGGTTTAATAGCCCTTTACCAAAAGAAGTATCTGTTGTTTCTTGTGCATTTGCTTTGATAAAAAAAGCAAATAATGCTGCAAACACTATATAGCGTAGCCTCATATAGAATCATTTTAAGTTTTTGTCGGCGCAAAGAACCGATTCTTATGTTAAGTTAATGTTTCCTAAATATTATTTCTATATAATAATACCCTATTTTATTAACATAAAAAAGCTGCCTGATCAGGGCAGCTCCTACACTTAAAAAATCTAGTCGACAAAAACTTAAACGATTTTATGAGGTGTAAATTTGTCTAAAGACCCTACAAATTAACTACTCTAATGTAGTGTAGGTGTCATGGTAATATTAATAAATTATTAATTTGAAGCTAATGCCAATGTTAAGTTTTAATACACAAATAACTGAAAACAAGATATTTACAGTTTTAATGTAAATTTAATGTTAAGTAAACATTTAATTAATGTAAATTTAGTTGTATATTTGGTATACAGAACTTTAAAAAAAATATTATGAAAAATATAATCACGCTTTTAGCTTTAATAGCAATAGTAGGAATTGGTACTGCACAAGAAGTAAAGAAAAATAAATATGTGCTAACAGGATTAGATGGAAATGTTATTGAAGCTACGTTATATCACGACAATGGTGTAGTGGCACAAACAGGTTTTTATACATTAGATAATAAATTACAGGGAGAGTGGATTAGCTATGACACGAATGGAAATAAAACTGCCATTGCTAAATATGACAACGGAAGAAAAGTAGGTTCTTGGATGTTCTTTCAAGGGGAAACCATTAAAGAAGTTACTTATATGAACTCTAAAATTGCAAAGGTAAATACCTTTAAAAAGGACAACACGCAAATAGTATCTAATTAGAGCGTGATAAACTAAAAAAAGAAAACCCCGGCAGACTAAATCTGCCGGGGTTTTTTATTTTAGTAAGGTATATTCTTTTAAAAACGAATACTGTAACTAAGACTAATTTCCTGTCCAGGGTTCCATTTAGAATAAATTTGATCTTCAGCATTAAATGACTGATATACACTTTCTATATCGTCATCCAATAAGTTTTCAAACTGTAAGCTAATTGTAGAATTTTTGTTTTCTCCCAATGTTTTTGAAATATTCAACTTAACATTATGAAAAGGTAGTGTGTAGACATCAGCTACATCACCCGCACCTACAATTTGCAAAGTTTTACCTTGCGTGTTATAAAATAATCCACCTTGCCATCCGGTGTCCTCGTTATCGTAATTTAATCCTACATTGATAAGATAAGGGGATTGCCCTTGGAGTTGGCGGGTATCGTCTAATGTTTCGCCTTCTCTCAAGTTATCAAGCCTTCCTTCTCTTTCGTCATCACTATATTCTTGCTGTGATTCAATCAATGAAAAATTGGCATTGAACGAAAGGTCTTGCAATCCATCAATAAAGCCAAGGTTTTTACGAACTTCAATTTCTCCCCCAAATACATTTGCATCACCAAGATTTAAAGGTGTGTACTGTCCATACGCTCTTCTGATAAAAGAAAGTTCTATTGGGTCATTAAACGATTTGTAAAAACCACTTAATGCGAAGAAATCGCTGTTTTCACCATATTTTTCAAAGCGTAAATCAAAATTGTTGATATAACTAGGCTGTAGGTTTATGTTACCAATAAAAGTAGTGCTACTAATAGGATCGAAAATTTCAGCTAAAGATGCTTCTTTAAAGGAAGGTCTTGCCGTTGTTCGTGCGTAAGAAGCCCGTATTTTTTCATCACCATCTTCGTTAAGGTCGAAAATTAGGTTTGCTGAAGGAAAAAAGTCAGACTTGTCCAAAACGGTTGCGTCAATTAATTGTGTGCCATTTTGGTTCTCTCCTGTGTAGATTAAGTCAAATTTTTCAAAACGTACTCCTAAAATGGCATTAAACCAATTGGTAACTTTAAATTCTTCAGATACATATCCGGCAGCAACTGATACTTCAGAATCATACGAATCTGAATCGTTTGAATCTTGCCTAATATAAAAACCGCTATTGGTAGCTGGGTCAAAGACGTTTTCATCGGCCAGAAGTAAATTAGGATCTCCGCCTAAAGAAGCTGAAGGAAAGTTTAAGAAAGGAATTGAGAATTTAACCACTTCAAAATCTCTCTGTTTATAGGTATATGCACCTCCAAATTTTACTTTGGCGTCATAGCCAAATAAGCTGTGGTTTTTTACAATATCTAATTTTCCAGCTAAATTTATTTCTTCTAAATTTCTGTAAAACCTTGAAGGAACACCAGATTCACTAGGCTCGATAGTAAATATTTCTTCACCTGTTTGAGAGTTTGTAGTAACTCTAAAAGGGGTAACCCTAAAGTCTTTATCGTCAATCCGAGCTAAAGTTGGAGACAGTTTCCATTCAACAGTCCAATCATTTTCACTTCCTAAAGAATGTTTTCCGCTTAACAAACCATTGGTTATAGCTCTTTCTGTATAAATTAAATTATCTTTCTTTACTTGGTTGCTACTAATAATAAAATTACTTTGTCTAAAAATAGATGCTTCAGATTCTCCATTTTGAATATGAAGTACATTAAACCTATATTTTGATCTTTCTGTTTTAAAAGATAATCCTGCAAGACCACTAATTAATACATTATTATTACCTACTTCTCCGTTTTGAGTTCTATCGGCAAGTAATTCAAAATTAGATTTATTGGCTTCATCTTTTCTGTAAATTTGGCCATCAATATACTCATCGAAGTATGTAGTTTCATTTTTATAGGATAGTGAAGCTAAAAACCCAAGTTTGTTATCTCCAATTTCATACTGGTTGCCAGCTGTTGCGGATAGTTTGAAGTCCATCAAACTTTTTTCACGTTGTGCTGCTAAGGTAGGATTGAAACGCTGGGTTATAGCCTCTACAACCTCACCGTTTTGTTGTGGTAATGGTACTTCTTGAAGTGGTGACAATGGGTTTTCTCTTAAACCATTATCAAAACCTAAAAAGTCGGTATCACTTTTATCAGACACAAGGTAATTGTCTTTAAAATGAAAATCTGACTTATAACTAGCACCTATAGATAAACTGTACTCTTCACGACTTGGAATATCTTTAGTAACAATATCTACAACACCACCAGTAAAATCTGCAGGCTGATCAGCTGTTGCAGATTTAATTACCAATACATTTTCTAGAATTTGACTTGGAAAGATATCAAGCTGTAATGTGTTTCTGTCTGGGTCAAGACCTGGGACATCAACACCGTTTAAAATAGATTTTGTATATCTGTCACCAAGACCTCTTACATATACAAATTTTCCACCTTGAATAGAAACACCCGGTACATTTTTAACAGCACTTGCCACACTACTGGCACCACTCTTTTTAATAGACTCTAACGAAAGGCCATCCATTAAGTTAATTGAGTTTTTTTGTAGGCTAAGCACTGCTGCTTCTGTATTTTTTCGTGCTGTGGTTGTTATTATTACTTCATCAAGTTGACCAGCACTTGCTTGTAAGGTTACATCTATTGCAGTTGATTCGTTTTCTGAAATAATAATATCGGTTATTTCTTTAGTTTGATAACCAACGAAAGAATAAACCAACGTATATGTACCTGGTTTTAGTTCTAATGTATACTTTCCTTCAAAATCTGATGTAGTACCTGTTTGAGTTCCTTTTACTATTATATTGGCAAAAGGGAGAACATCGTTATACTCACCATCATTTACGGTTCCTGTAACGGTTCCTGTTTGACTAAAAGCAAATTGTGATAAAAAAAGTAATACTACTAGTAACGTATTTTTCATAACTGTTATTTATAAAACTTGCCCGCTTTAAAAAAAGCGAGCAAGTTGGCTAATTATATGAGAACAAAAAATTTAATCAATCGAATTAAAGGGCTCCTTTAGAGCTTGCGAAAGTCCAAGAGAAAACAGACATGTTAGCACCGCCAGTAGATCCTGTAGTGGTCCAATTTGCTGCTCTTTCGGTAAAGGATGGATTTAAAATTATTAACTCTTCAAGTACGTCGTTATCATCATTGTCATCATCACAATTTTCAAGGCAACCTACTTTTTCAACAAAAACAGTATTATCAGCTCCATTAAGAACCCAATTTTGGAATACTATTTTTCCATCTAAAAAGTTTTGAGAAACGCCATTGTTGTCTAATTCAACATCTGCAGATTCTTTAAACCCTTCAGCGTAGATATTTCTTAAAGTACCCATAGCACCGTCTCTTAAATCGGCGTACTCACCATTTTCAGTGATAGTGTTTCCGAATAAAGAAATACCGTCAAGAGTAAAGCGACCTTCTAATGATCCAGCTGGACCATCGATTTCCATTGCGTGATCTGAAATATCGCCTAATACTACTGCAGCATTTGAAATAGTTCCTGAATAAGCTTCGTCAATATCAAGGCCATCATCACCTTGTGCCCAAACCAATAGGTTAGAAGAATTTACTGAACCTCCAAACCATTCGATACCATCATCAACATTACCAACAACCTCAATATTTGAAACCGTTGTTCCTGAACCTACACCACCTAGTGTAAGACCGTTGATTTCATTTCCTTCCCCAATTAAAGTTCCACCGTGGCGAATAGAGATATAGTTAAGTGTACCAGAGTTGTCCGCATTGTCGTTTCCGCCGTATAAACCGTTGCTGTCACTTGCGGGTATACCTTCAATTTGGTTTTCAGTAGCATCTCCAGATAAAGACGCTCTAGCGTTTCCTAAAACTATAAGACCACCCCAAAGACCACGGTCGTTTTCTGTTAAGTTGGTACCAGCAGTTTGTCCTAATTCGATATTGTCTGCTGCTGAAGTAAAGATTATTGGCTCGCTAGCTGTACCGTTAGCTTCAATTTTAGCATTTCTAGCAATAATTAAAACAGATGCATCTGCTTCTTGACCAGGTTTTGCTTTAATTATTGTTCCGGGATCGATTGTCAAAGTTGCTCCGTTTGTTACAGTTACTCGACCATCTAATGTCCAGATTACATCGTTAGTTAATGTAAAGTCTTCAGTAATTTGTCCTTTAAGCTCTGCGTTTACAGGTGTTGGATCATCATCTACAGCGATAATATCGTTATCATCACTGCTACAGCTAACAAAAAGTACTGTTGCTGTAATGGCTATACAAGAAAGAAAGAATTTTTTCATTTTTTAAATCTATTTTTAGTTTTATTTGATGCCACAAAGAAATGGACATACTGTAAAGTTGGTGTTACCTAAGGATTACTAATATGTCATAAGAAGGTTACCTTAATGTTAATTGCTTAACATTGCCTTTTCACTTGGCGTGGTTTATTCAAAATAGTATCTTGCAGGTAAAACTTCAGTGTTATGATGCAATGGGAAAAACTGCTCTCGCTTAAACGACAGGGGGACACCAATAAACGCTTACGTATAGAACAAGACGAAACCCGCTTGGGTTTTGAGGTAGATTACGACCGGGTTATATTTTCTTCCGCCTTTAGAAGCTTGCAGGATAAGACCCAAGTCATTCCACTTTCGCAAACCTCTTTTGTTCATACGCGTTTAACCCATAGCCTTGAAGTTTCTGTGGTAGGCCGTTCTTTAGGGAGACAAGTAGGAAAGGCTATTCTTGAAAAACACCCACAGTTACAAAAAACACATGGTTATCAGTTTAATGATTTTGGGGCCATTGTAGCAGCAGCAGCTTTGGCACATGATATTGGTAATCCACCATTTGGACATAGCGGTGAAAAAGCGATTGGTGATTGTTTTTTAAACGGAAACGGAAAACGGTACAAAGAAAAGCTTACCCCAAAAGAGTATCAAGACCTAGTAGATTTTGAAGGAAATGCCAACGGATTTAAAATTTTAACCGAAACCAAAAATGGTGTTGAAGGTGGCTTGCGATTATCGTATGCAACATTAGGTGCGTTTACAAAATATCCAAAAGAATCACTGCCGAAGAAACCTACCAACCATATAGCCGATAAAAAGTACGGCGTGTTTCAATCTGAAGTAGCATTTTTTGATGAGGTAGCAGCCGAATTAGGCTTACTGAAACGTGGCAACGATACCAATATGAGCTATTGCCGTCACCCATTGGCGTATTTGGTAGAAGCGGCCGATGATATTTGCTACACCATTATCGATTTTGAAGACGGCATCAACCTCGGCTTGATTGAAGAGGAGTTTGCACTGGAATATTTAATCAATTTGGTTAAAGACACCATTAACACTAACAAATACAACAATCTTAAACAAAGTTCAGACAGGTTGGCGTATTTACGCTCTTTGGCAATCAATACGTTAATAACCGAAGCGGTTGAGGTGTTTTTAGGCCATGAAGAAGAAATTTTAAAAGGGGAATTCTCACAAGCGCTGTTGGATAAAAGCCGGTACCAAGCCCAGATAAATGATATTCTACGTATTAGTATTGAAAAAATATACCAAAGCAAGGAAGTGGTAGAGAAAGAAATAGCTGGTTACAAAGTATTGGAAACTTTAATAGACACTTTTACAACCTCTGTTGAGAATGTACTAAACGGTAATGAACGCCATTACGACCGGTTGATATTGAAGAATTTCAATAATGTTATTTCTGAAAAAGACTCACTTTATAAATCTATTTTAACTGCCTGTCATTATGTATCACGATTAACCGATGGTAAGTCGTTGCAACTCTTTGAAAAGGTACGTGGGGATTTTAAGTAGATTTTTTAAAGGTATTTTAAAATAATTTCCTTGATTTTTTCTTCAGAAATTCCAGCTTGGTCTTTCAGCTCTTCAACCGTTCCGTGCTGAGGAAAATAATCTGGAATCCCCAACATTCTTAAAGTTCCTTTATAGTTTTTTTCTGAAGCGTATTCAAGCACACCACTTCCAAACCCGCCTTTAATCACGCTATCTTCTACGGTGATTATTGTGTGGTATTTTTTGAAAATAGCGTTTAACAATTCAGTGTCCAATGGTTTTACAAAACGCATATCATACACGGCAACTTTTTCTTTTTCTGAAATAGTATTAATGGCATTAAAAACTGTTTCGGCCATTGTGCCTATGGTCAAAATGGCAACTTCAGAACCTTCTTGTAAACAGATTCCTTTTCCTATTTCAATTTCAGAAAACGGTTTTTCCCAATCTGTTATGGAGCCTCTTCCACGTGGATAACGGATTGCTATCGGGCTTTTTAATCCTAATTGAGCTGTGTAGAGGATGTTCCGTAATTCAATCTCGTTTCTGGGTGCAAAAATGATGAGGTTGGGGATGCACCGTAAAAAAGCAAGATCAAAAATACCGTGGTGCGTGGCACCGTCTTCGCCTACAATACCGGCACGGTCCAAACAGAAAATAACGGGTAAATTTTGCAAACACACATCGTGGATTACTTGATCGTATGCGCGCTGTAAAAAAGTAGAGTAGATGTTGCAAAACACAGTCAGTCCCTGTGTGACAAGCCCGGCGGAAAGGGTAACGGCGTGTTGTTCGGCTATGCCCACATCGAAAGCTCTTTCAGGAAATTCATCCATAAAATATTTCAAGGAACTCCCTGTTGGCATTGCGGGTGTAATGCCTACTATTTTTTCGTTTTCTTTGGCCAATTCCACGATTGTTTTGCCAAAAACATCTTGAAATTTAGGTGGAAGTCCGTTGCTATCTTTTGGCAATAAATCACCCGTAAGCGCATCAAACTTTCCTGGAGCGTGATATTTCACTTGATTTTCTTCGGCTTGGCGAAGCCCTTTCCCCTTTTTAGTGATGACGTGCATCAATTTAGGTCCGGAAACGTTTTTTAAACGCTCTAATTCTGAAGTCAATTCTTCTAAATTATGACCGTCAACGGGTCCAGAATACTTGAAGTTTAGCGCTTCAAAAATATTTTCTGTGTCTGGTGCCTTATCTAAGCTTACTTTTGTAAAATAATCCTTTAAGGCACCTACGCTCGGATCTATCCCAATAGCATTGTCATTAAGAATGACCAAAATATTGGTATTGGCAATACCGGCATGGTTTAAAGCTTCAAAAGCCATACCGCTCGCAATGGAAGCATCGCCCACTACAGCTATGTGCTGTCTTTGCGTTTCCATTTTTATTTGTGAGGCAATGGCCATACCCAAAGTTGCAGAAATTGCGGTACTGCTATGTCCAACGCCAAAAGCATCGTATTTACTTTCGCTTAATTTGGGAAACCCTGAGATGCCATTAAACTGTCTATTGGTATGAAAAATATCTTTTCTTCCAGTCAAAATTTTATGGCCGTAGGCTTGGTGACCAACATCCCATACCAAAATATCGTCTGGTGTATTGAAAACGTAATGCAAAGCGATAGTCAACTCTACAACACCAAGACTGGCGCCTAAATGTCCTTCTTTGGTTGCAACAATATTGATAATAAAATCACGCAGTTCTTTTGCAACTTGCGGTAGTTTTTCTTTTGAAATTTTCCGAAGATCTTCAGGAAAGTGAACGCTATCTAATATCTTTTCTGGCACACAGCAAAGATACATTTTGATATTGTACTTTTGAATATTCTATAAAAGATACTCATGGATTTATTAAAACCGTACGACGACACCTATTTTATGAAACGTGCCCTAATGGAAGCCGAAATAGCTTTTGAAAAGGATGAAATTCCTATTGGGGCCGTAGTTGTTGTGAAAAACCAGATAATTGCCCGCGCCCATAACTTAACCGAAACGTTGAACGATGTTACTGCCCATGCTGAAATGCAAGCAATAACTGCAGCTGCTAACTATTTAGGTGGAAAATATTTAAAAGATTGCACGCTATATGTGACCATTGAACCTTGCCAAATGTGTGCTGGAGCTTTGTATTGGAGCCAAATTGATAAAGTTGTGTACGGGGCGAGGGACGAACAACGCGGCTGTATTAATATGAATACCAAGCTGCATCCAAAAACAAAAATGTCTGGGGGTGTAATGAAAGAAGAAGCTTCAGAGTTGCTAAAAAAGTTTTTTATTGAAAAGCGGAATATGAATTAGAACCATTAAAAAACCCTCCTTTTTTGGGAGGGTTTGATAAAATCTTTAAAAGTATATCACTTATTAGTGAATAACGCGCACTTGAGCTGCTGTCATTCCTTTTCTTCCTTCTTCTTCTACATATTCTACTTTGTCACCTTCGTTAAGAGCTTCGCCATTAAGGCCGGTAACGTGTACAAAAATGTCTTTTCCGGTTTCGTCGTTTGTGATAAAACCGTAACCTTTAGATTCGTTAAAAAACTTTACTGTTCCTTCCATTGTAATAAAAAAATAAATTAATAATAACTCAAAGGTACTATTAATTTAGGCTGAAAAGTTAAAAAAATGTAAAAAAAGTGAAAAATGGAGATGGTTTATATCTTTTTTTCCTTTCCTTTTTCCCTCATTTTGTCAAGATTTTCTTTAGTAAGCATATAGTCTTTAAAATTTCTTTTTCGCCACCTGTGGTAGATAAATAGGGGCATCCATACAAAGAAAAGACCAACGATGGAAAGTCCGATACAGAGTTCGCCTGTGCTGTAATCTTCTGGACGGATGTAAAATCCATAACAGCCACAAGCAACAATTGCTATAAACACTATAATTAAAACAATTCTCATATGGTTAATTTTAGTTTCCTGAAAAATCAATTAATTTTCTACGGTATGCTGTCAATAACTTCGATTTTGAAATGAACCCATAATATTTCCCTTTGTTGATAACGGGTAAATTCCAAGCGCCACTGGCTTCAAACTTTTTCATTATTTCTTGCATGGTGTCTTCTTTGTAATAAATTAACGATGGTGCACTCTCCATTAAATCTTTAGCTGTAATCTTATCGTATAACTTTTGGTCGAACATGATTTTACGAAGATCGTTCAGTAAAATGATGCCTAAAAAAGTATTGTCTTTGTCTACTACTGGATAAATATTTCGGTTAGATTTTGCGACTGCATACTCTAAAATTTCGCCCAACTTCATTTCTGGTGTAATACTAATAAAATTCTGCTCTATAACCTTATCCAGTTCCATTAAAAGCAATGCATTCTTATCCCGGTTATAGGTCAATAAGGCATCTCTTTTTGCAAGTTCGTGTGTGTATATAGTATGTTCCATTCCTTTTTTAGTGATCATATACGATATTGCGACCGTAATCATTAAAGGTACAAAAAGCTCATAACCTCCAGTAATTTCAGCAATTAAGAAAATAGCGGTCAAAGGAGCGTTAATCACTCCAGCTATTAAACCGGCCATACCTATTAACGTAAAATTTGCTTCAGAAACATAAAAGCCCATCCCTAAGTTGTTAATTACTTTTGCTACAACGTTCCCTAAAGCGCTCCCCATAACCATAGTAGGTATTATAACACCACCAACACCTCCAGCAGCAAATGTGGTTGTCATAGCAATTGCTTTGAAAATAGTAATTCCGAATAATAATGCAATGACAACCCAAATATTATCTGTAGCATCACCAAATGGTGTGCTTCCTAAAGCGTGCAAATGATTTCCTTCTAATAAATCTGTGATAAAACTTAAACCCTCCCCATATAATGGCGGGATGTAATAAAGCATGACGCCAATGGCAAGGCCTCCAACCAAGAGCTTTAAAAAACGTGATTTTATATGATCGAAGAAACCATATATAGCAAAATAGATTTTTGTGAAATAAATAGATGCTATCCCAGTACCAACGCCCAACAGAATGTAAAAAAGTGTGTCATTAATTAGAAATTTATCGGAGGCTTGAATATTGAAAAGCAATTCATCCCCTAAAAAAAAGAAAGAGGTTAAAACTGACGAAATTGAAGCAATTAGTAGTGGAAGCAAAGAGGCAAACGTTAAGTCTAAACTAAAAACCTCTACTGCAAAAACGATTGCTGCAATTGGGGATTTAAACATAGATGCCATTACTCCAGAGGTAGCACAAGCGATTAACAAGGTTCTTGTTTTTTTATCGACGTGCAATATCCTTCCCAAATTTGAACTTATTGCCGAACCAGATGTAATTGCAGGCCCTAATAACCCAACCGAACCCCCAAAACCAACTGTTAGCGGTGCCATAATTAAAGGATGGTAAATTAAGCGATATGACAATAGCCCTTTTTGCCTTAATAAAGAATAGAGAAGCGAAGGGATAGACCGTTTTATAAATGAAGGAACCGAGGGTTTTAACTCTTTCACCAAAACGTATTTTTTCAATAGATAAACCAATAACAGCCCTACAAAAGGCAAAACAAAATAAATATGATTTTCGGTAATTATAAGGGCGTGCTCAAAAAAAGACTGAATGGTAAAAGTTATATTCTTTAAAGATAACGATACAAGTCCGGCTAATAAACCTACCAAAGCACTTAAAATAAGCACAAAGTTTTTTTGGGAAATATTTTTATACCTCCATTTCAAAAATTTAGACAGAAACGTTTTAGACTCTGGCATGGTATAAAGATATAAATAAAGAGTTGGCGTGCCCTTATTGTTAGTTTTTAGCTATAGCTTACATTACAAAAAGTATTTTGTACAACTACTATTTATAATAAATTAGTTATTCAATTGTTTTAATACTTCTGTAAAATTTTCAGGGTACAACTGCCTAAGGGTTTCAACATAATGTCTGTTGTTGTAACTACCTGCTTGATAGTCCTCAATTGCATTGTTAAGTAATGCAATTGCTTCTTTGTTTTTTCCTTCAGATTTTAAAATTAGTGCCTGATAGTATTTTGCATCGGCAGAGCGGTTATTGTTATATAACAAGACTTTTTCAAAATCTGTTAATGCTTTTCCAAAGTTGTTGTTTTCATAATAAGCAATCCCTCTATATAAGAAAGCAGTTGGCTCCACCCAATCCTCTCCGTATTCTTCGGTTTCTGTTTGTATGTTTTTGTTGAAATATTTAATAGAGTTTTCATAATCTTTTAAGCCTAAATAAGCAATACCTCGCCAATAATCTACACTGTGGCCTTGAGGGGCATCAACAAAATTTGGGGTTAAGGTATCGCTGGCATTTAAGTCGGCAATTGCTTTTTTGTAATCTCGGTAAAACCATAGATAATTGTACCCTCGATAGGGTTGCCAAATAACAGGGTCGCATTCAACAGCTTTATCTATCTGTGGTTTCCATTTATCAGGCATTCCTCTTTTTAAATAAGCAACAGAAAGTTCGCGTACGGCATCACAATTATTAGGGTCTATATCAATTGCTTTTTCTATACGGGTCATACTTTTAGGTGAACCTTGAAAAAGATGACTGCCGTTTTTAAATACCTTTTTGGAAAGAGCGGTTCGTTCTTCCCCAGAAAGTGTAGAATAGTCTTCGCTGTCACCGCACGAACTCAATAAAATAACACAAAATAAACTAAGGTAATATTTCAAGCAGTTCCCCATTTTCAATTTTATAAAGTACGTACATATAGTGATTGTAAGTGTTACCGTCTTCGTCTGAAACATATCCAACTTGCCAGTTTTCATTTCTAACAGTTAATTTTAATAACTGATTAACCATGTCACCATTCATTGAAATAGACTGCATATCTTGATTCAATTCTGAAACAACTACATTTCCTGTTTCCCCGTTACAATTTATATGAAACCGAAATACTAAAAAACCAGAATCTGTATACCCATCATTGGTATAATTATTTTGAATATACTTTCTGAAAGCATATTTACCTCCTTTGTAAATTTTTGGTTGCGAACTAGAATAAGTACCAACGAGATTCGCATCACAAAGTTCAAAATTTTCAGTTAGTATTGCTTTTTCGGGATTTATATAGCCAATATGCTGGGGATATTTTTCTTCATTGGCAGAAAACTTACCATAGTATTGATAATATACATAACCGATAAAAATACCAGCTACAACAACAAGTGATCCTATTATAACTGCTGAAACCTTAAAGATTTTTTTCCAGTTCATCTCAAGGTTTAAGGGTGATTGCCAAATTAAGTTCTTTAAGCTGTTCTTTGTCAATAGGTGCCGGTGCATCGATCATAACATCACGACCTGCATTGTTTTTAGGAAAAGCAATAAAATCTCTAATGGTTTCTTGACCACCTAAAATAGCGACTAGTCTATCCAGTCCAAAAGCAATACCACCATGCGGGGGTGCTCCATATTGGAAGGCATCCATCAAAAATCCGAATTGTGCTTTTGCTTCTTCGGGTGTAAAGCCTAAATAATCAAACATTTTAGATTGTGTTTCCTTATCGTGAATACGGATCGAGCCGCCGCCGATTTCATTTCCGTTCAGTACCAAATCATATGCATTGGCTTTTACGGCACCAGGGTTGGTTTTTAACAACTCCATTTGGCCTGGCTTTGGTGATGTAAAGGGATGGTGCATGGCGTGGTAGCGTTCTGTTTCTTCATCCCATTCCAATAGTGGGAAATCGATAACCCAAAGCGGGGCAAACTCATCGGCTTTTCTTAGCTCCAAGCGTTCTGCCATTTCCATGCGTAAGGCACTTAATTGGGTTCGAGTTTTATTCATTTCACCAGAAAGCACACAGATTAAATCGCCTGCTTTGGCTCCAGTTGCTTCGGCCCAATTGGCTAAATCATCTTGGTCGTAAAATTTATCGACTGAAGATTTATAGCTTCCGTCATCATTACAACGCACGTAAACCATGCCCAGCGCTCCAACTTGCGGACGCTTTACCCAATCTATTAATTTATCGATTTCTTTTCGGGAATAACTGTTTCCGCCAGGAACGGCTATTCCAGCTACTAATTCAGCTGAATTAAATACGTTAAAGTCTTTGTGCTGCGCTACAGCATTCAATTCGCCAAATTCCATCCCAAAACGGATATCGGGCTTATCGTTTCCGTAGCGACGCATCGCCTCGTCATAGGTCATTCTTGGGAAATCGCCTATTTCAACATCGTTTATTTCTTTCAGCAAATGCCGTGTTAATCCTTCAAATGTGTTTAAAATATCTTCTTGTTCCACGAAAGTCATTTCGCAGTCAATTTGGGTAAATTCTGGTTGGCGATCGGCACGAAGGTCCTCATCACGAAAACACTTTACAATCTGAAAATATTTGTCCATTCCACCAACCATAAGCAATTGCTTAAAGGTTTGTGGTGATTGTGGCAGGGCATAAAACTGCCCTTCATTCATTCGGCTAGGCACTACAAAATCACGAGCTCCTTCGGGAGTGGATTTAATGAGGTAAGGTGTTTCAACCTCTACAAAGTCCTTTTCTGAAAGATAGTTTCGAACCGCCATAGTCACTTTATGACGAAAAACCAGCTTGTTGCGCACGGGGTTTCTACGAATATCAAGATATCGATATTTCATACGAAGGTCATCTCCACCATCTGTTTTATCCTCAATAGTGAAGGGAGGCGTTAAAGAAGTATTTAAAATTGTGACTTCTGAAACTAATATTTCCACATCACCAGTAGGCATATTTGGATTTTTTGATTCACGCTCTATTACTTGTCCCGTAACTTGAACAACAAACTCTCTTCCTAATTTTGAAGCTTTATCCATCACTTCCTTAGGAGTGCGTTCTTCATCAAAAATTAATTGAGTAATCCCATAGCGGTCTCGTAAATCTACCCAGACCATAAACCCCTTATCACGGATTTTTTGAACCCATCCAGATAACGTTACTTGGGTATTAATGTGTTCTGCTCTTAACTCGCCGTTGCTGTGCGTTCTATACATATTCAGAAAATTGATTTGCAAATTTAAGAAGATAAAGAAACTTGTAGAAGATTTATCGAGTAATATTTAAAATCATTTTAGCGGTTAATAATAATGTGTATAAATAAAGTGAAAAATGATTATTTCTTAAAAAATGTTTAGTAATTTGGAGGAATTAACAATAAAAACAAAACAATTATGAAACAAAACAACTTTAGCCACAGGTATCTCCTGTTTTTATTTTTACTTTTTCCGTTTCTTGCTTTCTCGCAAACGACTTTAACGGGGACGGTCAGCAATGAAAATGGAGAAACTGTTCCCTTCGTCAATGTAATAGAAAAAGGGACAAGTAATGGAACTACGACAGATGTAGATGGTAATTTCAGCATTGAAGTTGATAAAGTGCCAGTTATTTTGGTCTTTTCTTCTTTAGGTTTTGAAACTCAAGAATTCAGGGCAATTAATAGAAGACCAATTGAAGTAACGTTAGGAGAGTCGGCCCAGGCTTTGGAAGAAGTGGTAATTACCGGTTTGGCAACATCAGTTAAACGTACAAATTCCGCAAATGCCGTGGCATCACTATCTGCTGAACAAATTACAGGAACTACACCTCCACCTACCTTGGATGGAGCGTTATACGGTAAATTTCCTGGAGCAATTGTGAATGCAAGTTCAGGTGCTCCTGGAGGAGGAATTTCGGTTAAATTAAGAGGTGCGACTTCCATTCAAGGAAATACACAACCACTTTATATAATTGATGGGGTTTATGTGGATAACTCTTCTATAGCAGCAGGTTTAAACACTGTTTCTGCCGCTGCTGCAGGAGGTAGTTCTTCTAACCAAGACAACCCAACAAACCGTATTGCCGATATAAACCCAGAAGATATCGCAAACATTGAAATATTAAAGGGTGCATCAGCAGCAGCTATCTATGGTTCAAGAGCGGCAGCTGGTGTGGTAATTATTACAACTAAAAGAGGTAAAGCTGGTGAAACGAAATTTAGGTTTTCACAATCTGTTGGTTGGAACGAAGCCATAAATCTTTTGGGCGTTCGTGATTATACAGAACAACGTGTCCTATGAAAAGCACTAGTCCAGTTCTTCAAATATA